>Ga0209164_1000127_pt1 | contig 247739 bp, 210 predicted proteins | sample MTBNYHSulfiMetaG_FD_187458 | JGI IMG/M metagenome (GOLD analysis project Ga0209164, IMG submission 187458) | Enrichment culture microbial communities from rom New York Harbor, USA that are MTBE-degrading - MTBE-NYH (New York Harbor Sulfidogenic)... | ecosystem: Environmental > Aquatic > Marine...
GTTTGGCATGAGCTACTCGGCAATAAGCCACATTTTGAGTTCCATGCGAACGAGAATCAAAGAAGAGCCTGATTTGCAGGCTAAATACGACCTTATGTTATTCACTGTGCAAGATGTGACACCTTGAATCAGATGTGTGCCGTCTCCCAATGATCAGACTGCCCACATGTTGAGCGGCATCAGGCCAGCGGAGGAGGCGCAGGCGGCAACTCGCCACGCTCCAGGGCCTCGCGCGCAGCCTTCACCGGTATGGCGGCCTCACACGGGACGCCCACCTGGCACAATCCACACCCATATCCCTCGAACCGGTAGGTATCCTTAACATATTTCCTGGTGCGAACCAGATGCTGTCGACATTTTTCTTTGTCGTGACCCCTTTCCGTAATGGCACGGACCGGGCAGCGGTCAATACATTTGCCGCAAGTCCCTTCAACAAAGAAGAGGCAGTAGGCCCGATGGTCCGCATAGGGCCGCGGCGTCGGTTGAATGGATATTTTGGCAACCACGGACCCCGCCCGCATGGCTTTCCCTTTGGCCGTGATGAGCCCGTCGCACAACCCGAACGTGCCCAGACCCGCCGCATGAGCCGCATGGCGTTCAGACCAGGATGAGGCATAGGAAAACCGTTCCGATTTGACAACGGTCCAGTTTGGAACCAGCATCGGCGCAATTGCCATATAGCCCCTCTCCCGGAGGCGCTTAACCATGTGGCGCCTCAGCGCAGCGTTAAATGCCTCGCCGTAAATCCGGATCCTGGCCCACGCCTCGGAGGGATATTTCTTGACCCGGCGGTTCGCCTTCCGCACCCTCTCGCGCTGCGGCAAGATCCATGAAATAACGGTTAAGGCCTCCGATGCCGCGGGTTCCTCAGGAGAGTGCTGATTGAAGACCTCCCAGGGGGTCCAGTGAAACGGTCCGACATATTCCTTGTACTGTTGCCATATGGGGTCTGCACCCGAGGCAAATCCAACCAGCGCATAGTCCCAGGCGGCTTCCCCACTTTCGTCCTTCATGGTATTGCAGGGTGATGTGGCGATGAAATCCCGGATCGTATCTTCAATCCACAACCTGTCGGGTGAAACCTGTTCTCTGTCCATTCTCATTCTATCTCCTTCTATCTCCAAAACCTCTTCCTCTCACCGCCATCCTGTTTCACCACAATGGCGGTGCGCTTGAGCGTCACCTCGACCGTAAATTGGCAGGACCTTCTTTATGGAAGGCGACCATACGGATTTTGGTCCTGACGGTCAAGAAAAAGGAACCCCAAGAGCAGCAATTAGATCGCTTTGAGGGACATCCTTCAGATTTCAGGTTGATTTATTTGCCCCCGTCCTTTTCCTGAAAAAGGGGTGCGGTTCTGCCCTTATCATCTGACCTTGAACTTCGATACCCCGTCCTGAAGTCGCCTCGACGCATCGCTTAACTGCTCGATGGCAGCGTAGGTTTCACGGAAAGACTCCAGGGTCTCCTGCAACTCCTCCTTCAGATCCATCATGGACCGGCTGATGGTGCCGGCATCCTCTGACTGTTGACCCACTGCCACGTTCACCTCCTCAAAACGGGGAGAGAGGGTCTGAACCCGCTGGATGATCAGGGCCAGTTGGCCGCTGATCTTCCCGACGTCTTCAGCGCTGAGCTTCACCTGTGCGATAAACTTATCCATTTCCATGACGCCTGTCGACACGGCCGACTGCATTTCTCCGACCATCTGCTCGATGTCGAGGGTGGCGATGGCCGTTTGATCCGCGAGCCTGCGAATTTCGCGCGCCACGACGTTGAACCCCCTCCCGTACTCCCCGGCCTTTTCCGCTTCGATAGCCGCATTAAGAGACAGAAGATTGGTCTGATCGGCCACCTTGGTAATGGTGTCCACCACGTGAGTGATATTCTCTGCCTTTTCGTTAATTGACTCCAGGCGGCCGGATATGGACCTGGAGGCGTCCTCCATGCGGCGCATGGCCTCCTCCATGCGGGCCAGATCCTTCCGGCTTCTGCTGGCGAATCCGGCCGTCTCCTCCGAGGTGGAAGCCACCTCTTTCACGGTCTCAACGAGCTGGACGGCTACCCGGGAAATCCCTTCCACCGACTTGACCACCTTATCGGTAGAGGCCACCTGGTTGCTCATGGTCGTCTCCTGTTCTCTGGCCGCGGCGGCCAGTTCTGTGGAGGAGGACGCCACCTGAATGCCCGACCGCTGAACCTGGCCGATAAGAGAGTTGAGGTTCTGGATCATTGAACCCAGTGCGGAAAGCAGGCGGCCGGTCTCATCCTCGGATGCCGCCTCCACTCTGACCGTAAAGTCGCCCCGGGAAACCTTGCGGGCTATTGTCACGGCCGCTGTTAGGGGATCGCTAATCTTTCTCGCCAGCCAGGCCAGGACCAGAAAGGTTGCAAGCAGCCCTGCGCATGAAATGAGAAGGATCTGGATAAGGGTATGCCTGATAGGCGAGATAACTTCATTTGCTGAAACACGCATGACAATGGTCCAATCCCCTGTTTCAATCCTGGCCCCTGAGAAAATATATGTCCGGCCGTCCAGAGGGTCGGCCTCGTGAAGCAGGAGCGGAGGCCCGGTGTGGGTGTAGAACCGTTGAAGAATCCCGGCGTAATCCGTTTCCTTGAGATCTCGGGTCATCATCCGTTTGTCGATCTCCGATTTCATCGCTTTGGTCTCTCCCTCTCCCTCGAAATTAAGCTGATCGAAGGTTTTTCCTGAGACGAGCGGCATGGTGGAAGAAATGACCCTGCCTTTTCGACTCAGCAGTACAAATGCCGCCGATTTGTAGGGCTTGAACTCCTCCAGATAGGCGTGGATGCTGGTCAAGGCCCGATCAACTCCGGCAATGCCCACGAACCTGCCATCGATCTCAATGGGAAACGTCTGCTCCACGATCATCTTTCCTTCGTAAAAGTGGGGTTCCGTGATCATATATTTTTCGGGATCTCGGGAAAGAAACTTGTCCTTGCATCCCTGGTAGTAAAGGCTGGTTTCCATGTCGATCAGGGGGTGCAGTTTCATCTCCCCCTTCCCTCCCTCTTCCACAAACCAGTAGGGCAGAAACCGCCCTTCCCGGTCCAACCCATTCCGTGTATCCCCGGCCCTCTCCAGGAAGTCCCTGTCGTTCTGATCCGCATTGGGTTCATATCCGAAATAGGATCCGGTAAATCTGGGATGGTTCAGGAGGATGTTGCGGGCATACCGGGTGGAAGCCTCTCGATTTCCAAACAGCCCGCTCTTCTGGGCGAGCGCCATGGCCTTGGCGACGGATACAGCCTCCAGGTTCTGCTCTTCGATCTTGTTGGCGATCTGCTGGGTATGCGCCTTGATCAGCTGTTCATTTTCCGCGATCAGATTGCGGTACATGCTGCGGGAAAAGAACGCGACAATGACAAGAACCACCAGGGTGACGGTAATGCCGAAATAGAAAATCAGCCTTCCCTTGATGCTGCCCGGCAACATGCTTCCTTTTTTCACAATGCACCTCCACAATCAGCACATTCTTCCTGAATCGCGAGGGCTTCAGAATGCACAAGCAGGGGTCTCTTTTCAAGGAAAAAATCAAAACGAGGGCACATCAGCATCTTGGGCGAGAAATTTCTATCCCTGATAAGGATTGACGGACCGGGTTTCCTGTGATATCAGCTTCGGGTCACCGCCTGTGGGGGTGACCATATCATCATGAGGAGAAGACAGCCATGGCAGACAAGAAAGCAGATCTGGCAGGACCGGGCATCGGCGATTATTCCGAATTGGAGCAGATTATACCTGATGACTACCGTTCCCTTCTTTCGCCAAAAGAGACGCAGAATGCCGTCTTCGCGGTAAAGGACTACATCGAGGAGAACCTCTGCAGGGAACTGAATCTCATCCGGGTGACCGTCCCCCTCATCGTCGACGTGGAGAGCGGGGTGAACGATTACCTGGACCGTGACGGGTCCCGGACACCGATCCAGTTTCATATCTCAAACGATTACGATAAGAACCCTGTCGACGCCCAGGTGGTACAGGCAGCCACCAAGTGGAAACGCGTTGCCCTGAAGCAGTTCGGCATGAAGACAGGCGAGGGCCTGGTGACGGATATGCGGGCTGTGCGCAAGGACTACTTCCTGGATCATGATCACAGCGCCTATGTGGATCAATGGGACTGGGAACTGGCGATCACAGAGGACCAGCGGAATCTTCAGTTCCTGACAGACGTGGTGGAGAAGCTCTGGAAGGTTCTTAAGGGGGCCGAAACCCATGTACAGGCTCTCTATCCCCAGCTCAAGACAGACCGATATCCGGATCTGCCGGAAAACCTGACCTTCATACACGCCGAGGACATCCTTGACAGGTACCCCGACCTGCCTCGAAAGCAGCGTGAGACAGAACTGGTAAAGGAGCATGCCGCGGTCTTTATCTACGGGATCGGATGGACCCTCAAGGACGGCTATCCTCACGAAATGAGGGCCGCCGACTACGATGACTGGATTACGGAAACCACATCCGCAGACGGCAGGCCCATGCACGGCCTTAACGGCGATATCCTTGTCTGGAATCCGGTAACCCGGCGCCGCCATGAACTGACATCCATGGGGATCCGCGTGAATGCCCGGACCCTGAGGGAGCAGTTGGAGATTACGGGCCAGCTTGATTTCCTCAAGATGCCGTATCATCAGGCCGTCCTCAATAATACAATACCCCTCAGCATTGGCGGCGGGATCGGCCAGTCGCGGACGTTCATGCTCCTTCTCAAGAAGGCCCACCTGGGTGAGGTCAGTGCCACGGTCTGGCCCAAGATCCTCAAGGATATGTGCCGGAAGAAAAACATCCATGTGATCGAATGAGAGGGGCTGTCCTCCATGCCCGACCGGCAGGGTCTACCGCTTAATGTTTCAGGTCGGGCAGATGGGTCTGTTGATCCTGGACCGGGTGGCGCCCTTGGCGATCCATTTGAGGAAACGGATCAGAAGGCCTGACCTGCTCCCGCCTTCCTGGGCGGGGGCGGTATCAGGTTTAATAACAGTCCCTTTTGTTTTTTGTCGATTGTTCTCGTTTAGCTCAGACATCATCCCATGGGGTTCAAAACAGCTCGGCTTCCCTGGTTTCATCCATTTTCATCCAGATCCTGTAAAGGGGTTCGCCGTTCTGTTCAAAGCACGTGTACCCGGTCGGGTCCACGGCCTCGACCCTCACCTCCCCCAGCTCTTTGCACTGGTCCAACCAGTTCCGAAAGTGTTGTCCTCCGCCGAGATAGACCTTTGCCCAGCGGGTTCCGTCTTCATCCACGCGCTCTCTGACACGCTCCTCTTCGGCCATTCGCTCCTCAATGGTCTTCATGGAGTCGTTCCCTTGGCAGTTCATCGTTGCCTCCTTCCTACAGCCACTTCACCTCTATCTCTTTTTCCCGGAGGCCGCATAATAGACCGTACCGTCTCGCCTTTCAGCCCGGATCTGATCCGTATTCAACAGATTCCCTATATATTTTGAGACCTCGTTGAGATGCATCCCGAAGCCCTCGGCGATCTGCGTCGCGGTACAAGGCCTGCGCCTGAGCATGGCCAGCACCGATTCCTTGTCGGCCCGCAGCCGGAGATCCTTTTGCTTTGAAAATTCGGCAATAATTTCTGCAGGGGGGTGAAACAGATACGTCAATTCGGCCATCCGCTCCTCGGATACGACCAGAGCAAAATCCTCCGCGGCCGGACGTACTGCTGTATTGAGCTGGACGCGATCCGGTTTAATCTCTTCTGCCAGAGAGGCGATCCGGCTCACATCGTCAGGCGCGTCGTTCATGCCCCCAATCAGAAAGACTTCCATGTACAACCTGCCTGTAAACTGTTCGCGAAACGCCTTCTCTCCCCTGACGATATCTTCGAACCTCATTTCAGCATGGGGCCGGTTTACTATGTCCAAAGAGGCCTGGTCCCATGCGCTCAGTGAGACCTTCACCACGCTCGCCAGCGCGGCCGCTTCCCGCACCTCCGGCAGGTGCAGCAGGGTTCCGTTGGTCAGAAGGAGAGAAGGAATATGGCTCTTTTCCCTGATCAACGCCAGTACCTCTCCGAATCGTTCATGGAGTGTGGGTTCTCCTGATCCGGAGAGGGTGATATAGTCTGCGTCCCCGTCGGTTTTGAGCCATTCCGTCAGTTCTGAAAGGACCTCTTCTGTCTTCACGTATTCACGGCGGGTAACCGTCTTATGGGTAGTCCGGCCCAGTTGACAGAACACGCAATCCAGGCTGCATGTCTTGTATGGGGTCAGGTCCACGCCCAGGGACCGGCCGAAACGCCGGGACGGCACCGGACCGAACAGGTATTTTCTATCTTTCATGGTCTCTCTTCCTCGCCACAGGGGGATATCTTCTTAGAATCTGCCCATCATCGGGTCGACCGCGTTCGGAGCTTCAGGGTCAGGCACCCCGGCTTTGGGCAAAATCACCGTAAACACGGACCCCTTGCCGGGTTCGCTTTGCACGGAAACGCGTCCCCCGTGTCCCTCCACAATCGTCTTTACAGAAGCCAGCCCGAGGCCGAAACCCTCCTTTTTTTCCGCGCCCCTGCCACGGTGAAAACTGTCAAAGACATAAGGCAGCTCGTCCCGGTCAATGCCGATCCCTTCGTCACGAACCGTGACGATAACGTCATCAGGAGTCTCGCGGGCGCATAGGGTAACGGTCCCTTTCTCCTTTGAGAATTTGATCGCATTGTCCAGGAGATTGGTGAAGACCCTGCGCAACTGGCCGGTATCTGCCATGATCACCGGCAGTTCTTCATCATTTTTGAGCTCCAGGCGGAGGCCGGATTGAGCCGCCTTCAACTGGTAGGAATCAGAAAGTTCTAACAATTCCTTGTCCAGGGAGGTGGCACTGAAGTTCAATTTCAGACGACCTGTCTGCAGCCTGGAGAATTGCAGAAAATCATTCACCAGCAGTTCCAGCTTCCCTGACTCGCTCTTGATAATCCCAAGATATTTCTTTTCCTTTTGTCCGTCAAGCTCTCCTGATTTTTTGAGCAGTCGAAGGACAAACCCACCGATAATCGTGAGGGAAGATTTCATGTCATGGGCAAACATGGAAATGAGGTTGTCCTTTTCCCTCTCCAGGGTTTTCAGCCGGGTGATGTCCTGAAAGGCTTCCACCCCGCCGATGAGGCTGCCGTTGTCGTCTAAAAGCGCTGCCGTATTCATCCTGACCGGAATGGTTTCTCCATTCTTATTTTTGATGGTGGTATCGATCCTCATCACGGGGTGCTGGCGGTCGATCACGGTCCTCAACGGGCAGTTCAGCCTGCACATCCCACCCTGGAGTATATCCCCACAATAACTTCCCAGCGCCTCCTTCCGGGAAAACCCCGTGATCCTCTCGGCCCACGGGTTGAAGCTGGTCACCGCCATCTTCGGGTTGACAGTCAGGATGCCCACCGGGAGGCTTTCAATAATGAAACTGTAGAAAGTGATATCCTCGAAAACCGTCTCAGGCTTGTCCCTCCCACCCCGACCCTTTCTCTGATGCTCCATTTTCCGGTTCCTCCTCCGCCCGAACGTGGGACACGATTCCTATTTCCTTGCCACGCTATCCCCCCGCGCCAGTCTCGGGCAGGATCCAGTTTAAACGGTTCACTCCAAAAAATCAAAATAGCCTATCGGCGGTCCAGCGAGGTTTCAAACAGCTATTACCCTTTTGAAAGGACAATGATAACCGCCACGAGGATACCTGCACCCAGGGCGAACAGACTGTATTTCTTCTGCTCTGTTTCTGCCTGAGGCAGCAGGTGTGTGGCACCCACATACACGAGGGCGCCCGCAGCGAAACAGACAAAATAGATGCTGTTCTCCCGGCCCCATCCCTCAAAGCGACGGATGACATAAATGCCGATTGAAGTCACAAATGCAGCCAGGAGACTGGCGCTAAATGCGGTCCAGAATGTGTTTTCCATGCCGTCCGCCACGTAAGCCAGGGCCAGTGCCGCCGAACCTGACGCACGAACCGTTCCACAGTGAGGGAGGATACGGCCTAAATAGTCCAGCATCTGGCTACGCACCTCATTTTCATGTCCCCAGTCCAGGCCTATCAGGGCGTTTTTGAGCGCCTTTACGCTACTGACACAAATTGGTGCGTCGTTGAGCCCCGCCCCCCCTGTGGGCTGCAAAGGTATGATCGCGCAAGGGATCGTGGATCACACCGATGATTGGCCTTCCTTTTCTTCCTCTTCCTTCTTCTTTTCGCCCTTAATGGTCAGAAGGTCCCCGGAAATGCTGACATTCACATCCTTGGGTTCCAGACCTGGCAGCTCAGCCTTGACAAAGAGTTTATCTTCGGTCTCCGTGATATCCACAGACCGCAGCCATTCTCCTGAAACGCTCTTTATAAAACGTCGTTCCCCGAAGAACTTGTCCCACAGCTTGTCCATTTCTCCACGAAACGATCCCAGCTCTCCAAAAGGTCTCCACGGCACCAATTCCATAAGTACCGCCTCCTTTATCAAGAGTGATCACCCTCCCCGGGTAGAACATGGATATTTACATGCACACTCCTCATTTCAATATCCGTGCCATCGGGAGAAAAGCCACCTGCACGGAATGACGATCATTTTCGTCAAATCATCCATAAGCATCCTCCCAATATCCAATATCCATTACAGCGCACTCTGACAATAGGGCATCCACACCATTTGCATCTCCCATCTCATATCTCGTTTCCATCCATAAATGGCTTTTTTCCACAATCTCGGTGTCAAACCGCGGGTTCCTTGTGCGACGTACTACAGTACGTCTCCGCGTAACCACTTGTTTTCCTTGACCTTGCGAAACCGGGAACCCGCCCGAAGGGTGGGGCGTCCAAGCAAAGCGCGGACAAAAATTCCCGATTTATGAATTGGAAACCCATCGTGCCACAACGGAATTAATGGGTGGGCACTATCTCACATCCCGCATCGCTTCCTACCCGATCCCTCAACACCTCAAGTCTTGAATTTTGGATGTTCAACCTTTGATGGTCTCGTAAAAAGTGATATCTCTCACAAAGCTCTCAGAGAACACGGAGCTAATCTATTTAAAATATTAAAGATATCTTTGCGTGCTTTGCGTCTTTGCGAGAAAACATACTTTTTACGGGACCGCCAAGATTGGTATTTCGACAATGCTAATGCACATTTTCATTGGACGCTGTGTATAATAGCTCCTATGAAACATATAATTGGCCATTGACACACAAGGCCAACTCGCCTATTCTTCGGCTTTAAAAGAACCATCTTTGATGGTCTCGTAAAAAGTCAGATTTCTCACAGAGCTCTCAGAGAACACAGAGATAACATATTAAAATTATTGTATCTATCTTTGCGAGCTTTGCGTCTTTGCGCGAGATTTTTCCTTTTTACGAATGCATCATCTTTTAATGTCCTTTTTTCTTCGAAGGTTGCACTGTTCACGGCTGATTTTCTTCCATTCATAGCAGTGCGGTAATTGCCGGGTCCAGACCGGCGGTTTGGTCCCGCTGCTTGGCAGTCTATGTTGACCCAGGAATATGTCTTAAGCACCAAACTTTCGGCTGTAATCAAGGATACGCAACACTTTGTATCCAGCATACAACGACCGAAACTGAAAGATACCTCCTGGGTGGCATCCACATTGCAGCATAGCCGGCAACTGGAATCGCGCATCGCCGAACTGCGTAAGCCGCTGGTGGACAGGGATGAATCCTTCAGGCACTTACTGGATGAATTCACCGTTTCCTTCCGGGCTTACTGCCGCGAACTCGCCGAAAACAAGAATAACAGGGACCTGAAAGCCCTCTACGCCTCCCTGACACGCAGCTATGAAGACCTCCTGGCCCAACTGCCGGGGCTGAAACTGGAAGGGGTTGTCTCTCTGAATCGAACGTCCCACCTCAAGCCTGTGAACTATACGCGCAACCTGTTTCATGTTCTTTCCGGCATCGCGGCACTCCTCCTGTATGAGTTCCTCCTGACGAAGGCGCAGGCAATCGCCTGCTCGCTGATCGCCGCTTCTATGGTGGTCGCCCTGGAGGTCCTCCGCCGCTATTCGACTGAATGGAACAAATTCCTGTCCGAAAAAATCTTTAGAGTTTTGGCCCATCCCTCCGAGAGACACCGCATCACAGGCTCAACCTATTTCATTCTGGCTCTGGCCGTCGTTACCATCCTGTTCCCAAAACCCGCTGTGGAGTTGGCCATTCTCATATTGGCTCTTGCCGATCCCGCGGCTTCAATTGCCGGCAGACGCTGGGGGAAACAAAAGCTCTACGGCAACAAAAGCTATGTGGGAACAGGCTTTTTCTTCACGGTTGCCTGGATCACCGCGACGATCTTCCTGACAACCGCAGTGAAGGATCTCTCAACGTCTCATGCGGTGCTTGCAGCGCTCATCACAGCCGCCGCAGGCACCATAGTCGAAGTCCTGAGTACCAGACTCGATGACAACCTGACCGTTCCTTTGGTTTGCGCTTTCACTGCCTCCCTGCTTCTGTAGAGCTAAGCATATTCGCGCAAATCCCAAAAAGGGTTGTCTTAACCAACACGTGGCGTTTCATTGTGATGGCAGCATGGATAACACGAAGCGATATCCTTTGATAGCTTTTTGAAGAGGTCTCGTTTCAGTGAAAATCACCTATTCAATTCTGGGAATGGTTCTGATGAGCCTCTTCTGGGATTCGGATTTCCATGCTGTTCGAGGTCTCCTCAATCTGGCCCCGGTATTGACCTGCTTTATCTTTCTGCTTTTCCTGAGCAACAGCTGGTTCATTTCAACAATCGCTGTTTCTTCTATCATTGCCGGATGTTACCTGCTAAGCTTCATTAAGCTGGAAGTGTGGCGCCAGCCCGTGAGCCCCGCCGATCTTCACTACCTGCACAACCTTTCCGACCTTTGGGAAGTCCTGGAAGCCTACACAGACCCTTATGTGCTGACAGGTCTCCTGATTCTCTTTGTGACACTCATCGTGCTGTTTTATCTGCGGAAGATAGATCGAAAGAGGGACCGGTTTGTGAAGTATGCCAGGGGATCAAGAGGCCTTGCAAAGCGGGGTTTGGTCATGATTGCCGGTGTGATCATACTCGCCGTCTGGGTCAATCAACTGATCAACTTCAGCTCCCCGATGCACAGGATCTATCATGATTTTTCAACAAAACACGGGATGTCCCAGCTAAAGGCGGCGCTCCGGGAAAATGGCTTCTTTGCTTATTTTATCTCTCGACTGCCCCTGTTTGAGATCCAGATGCCCCGTTTTGACACGACCATGACTCCGGTTCAACCGCCCCTCGCAGTTGCGGAGAAGGCGGCGGCCGTGACCGTTTTGCCGGACATTTTCGTTTGGGTCAACGAATCGACCTTCGATCCCCACTATCTCAAACTGGATTGTCCCGATATGCCTCGTTTCAGGATGTTTCAGGATCATCCGGCCAACATCGCCAGCGGTCTGTTGAATGTTCCTACATTCGGAGGTCGAACCTGGATGACCGAATTTGGATTTTTTGCAGGCATCTCACCTCTCATCTTCGGACCCGGCGGCTCCTGCGCCCCCCATACGCTGGCGCCGAGACTTAAGGAGGCATTGGGCACCCATCTTCGATCCAGAGGATACAGGACAGTGGCCCTAAATCCGGTTTCCGGAAGGTTTATGGATACCGCGTCAACCTATAAGCGTTACGGCATGGATGAGTTTTATGAACCGAAAGACCTGGGGGCGGCAGATCCTGAGTCCTGGCACATCCCCGATGCTTTTTTCAAAGACCGCGCCATCCGGGTCCTTCAAGGGCACAATGGACCTATGCCCATCTTCCTCGTGGTGTTCACCATGGGAAATCATGGTCCCCATGGGCAGAACGACTCATCTGAAAAATCTTATTGCAGGCCGGGCGGACTGTCGCGAAAGAAGGTCCGGCAGTTGAATGATTACCTGGAACGTCTCGAAAAGACGGACACAGCCATCGAGGCCCTCACCGACTACGTCCTGACCAGGGACCGGCCAACCATCTTCCTTTATTTCGGCGATCATCTGCCGGCCTTCACAGATGAGATACCGGATGAAATTTTTGAGAGAGAGAAAGGTGTGGACAAAATGAAAACCACCTTTCATATCCGGACGAATTATCCGGTAACGCGTCCGGTTGTCCCCCAAATCCTGGATGTCTGTTTTCTCTCCGGTCTTCTGTTAGACGTGGCCCAGGTGAACGACTCCCCTTTTTTCAGGTTCAACGCCTTTATGCGCTGCCATATGAACGGTGAAATGCCCATGAAAGCGACAGGCGACCGCTTTGTAAATGGCTATATTGCCCGGATCGTCAACCAGATCAAAAAATAGAAAAGGGCCGGCATGATTCTGGATACGGCAATACTGTTTTTGGCCCCGTTTGGCCCGGTACCCAATGGATGGGGGAGCCTTTTTCGCAACCCCTACGGACAACTCCTTAAAGTAACCGTACCTTCCGAAAGCTCGATATCGTCATAATAGATGCCGATTCCCTTTGTTACACCATTAAACGTACGAGGATCCAGGATGATTGTACTCATATCGCTTCCCACGGTATAATGGCCCTGGCTGTCGAATCGTCTCCCTTGATTTTGGAGTGTTACATGGATCCCGTCATCAAGAAACTCCGCATTTCCAAAAGCCGGCATTTGGAACGTCAGCGGGGACGTAACCTTAATCGTTCCGCTGCACAGATAGTGCCCGCCACCAATATGATTAAAGCCCAGTTGAACTAACGCCGTGACTGTCGTTCCGTCGACTTTGCCTGAATAATCCCAACAAAAATCCCCTATATAATCTCCGGCATCAGCCTGGGCTGGATTGACACCGCAGAATAAACCGATAATCCAAAAACATACCGCTACCCTTGAGAACAGCCTTTTCATTTCCTTTCTCCTTATCCTCTGATTTCAATATCGCCCTTAACATCATGCCGACGGCAACTACCATGTTCAGGCCCGCAAGTCCAGCGAATAAGGGCTGCCCACCTCATGCAGCCCCGGGCGTTAATCCTCTTTCACCGGGGCCAAACCTGCCGCCATGGCGGGCAGGTGCTTCCGACAGGCCTGGCGGATGCATCGCTGATCGAACCATACGTGCAGGTATGGCCTTTTATGTTGATATAAGGAACAAAAAACAGGGTTGCTCTTTGTATTTGCGTCCTCCCACGGAACATGGTAAGCTGATCACAAAATCGGCCCACAGCCGGCTCCTGTCCCTTTTGCGTAACGGTTTTGCAGGGTTGTTGAATTCAGACCCAAATTCCGGCTGATCAACATGCAAGGCTGCGGGAAGCATGACCGCTGCCAGTCCGGATCATGATGAACTGGACAACGCATATGCTCCCTGCAATAACGCAATGCCGTTTGTCCCCTGAACGGAAAAGCGGAAACCTGAACCCAAAGAAAGGAGGGCACCATGAGTCCATTGAAACTTTTGAAGCACGCGATCCTTCTCGTTAGCATCTTACTGGTTTCATTGCCCATTTGTTCTCAAGCCATCATTATCGACCACACCTGCACAGATATTGCCAAAATTCCCGATTACTGGATAAACCAGGTAAAAAGTTCGCTGAGGATCCACTATGCCCACACATCTCATGGGGAGCAAATCACAGAAGGGCTTAGCCTTCTATCCATTGCCGATCCAAAGTACAGCTATTACCCCGACAATTGTACGGTCCCTGTAACAACCACCCATTTGAGCCTGATGGACGGGCAGTATTATGACAATTATTGTGAAACCTATGTGACACCGGAACTTTACTGGGAAGGCGATTCCGCCATGAACATCACCCGCTCGGTACTGACGGGCTTTGATGTCAATGTATCCCTGTGGGCCTGGTGCAGTCAACTGGATTACTATTCCCAGTCCGAGGCCCAGGTTTACCTGGATAACATGGCAGAGTTGGAAAACGAATTTCCCGGCGTCACCTTCGTCTATATGACCGGCAATGCCCAGAGTCAGGAGGAGCAAAACAGGTATGACAGGAACGAACAGATCCGGGCATACTGCCGTCAACACAACAAGATATTGTTTGATTTTGCCGATCTTGACTGCTGGTATGATAATGAACAATATACAGTGAACGGCATCCCCTCAGAGCATCCCCGTTATTGGGGTGACGAAGCGGGTCACACCACCTATGAAAGCTGTGAGAATAAGGGAAGGGCCTTCTGGTGGTTGCTGGCGCGGATAGCGGGCTGGGATGGTGGAAATGTGGTCCCGCCGGCCGCCCCGACATTGACGGTAACAACCGCCGGCGCCAGGGTCGCTGTTTCCTGGAATGCTGTATCAAATGCGACCGGATATACCCTGTCTTACGCCCCATATCCCTATACCGGTCCGGAGACCATCGTGAGCATCAATATGGGGTCCCAGACAGGTATTTCCGTCGATCTGTGGGACGGGGCCGCTTTTTACGTGGCTGTTCAGGCGTATAACAGCGCTGGAAGCAGCCAGTACTCCAATATCGGGTACTTCATCATACAGTTTCCGGGTTGACCCTGGATGCCTTTGAGGAGGCGTGGAGCGATGCTCAACATGATGCATTACATTTTGCAGATGGCCGGACTGGATGCCGGATAAGTGCCGGCGCATGAGGGAGGGTCGTTATGCCTTGATCCCTTTGTCCCAAACCTCGATCAGATAATCCTTGTAATCTTCAAATACCTGGGCCTGTTCTTCAACGAGTGCTTCAGCCTGGCCCGCGCTCATTTTCAGGCTCTGGTTGATGAAGGATGCAACCCGCCCGAGATAGAGCGGCGTGACCAGGTTGACCAGTTGGGTCCGGTTGTATTTCCACCGGTGAAACGTGGCAGCCGTTTCGTAAAGCACCATGGCCCAGGTCTTAATCGGCATGATGAACTTGGTCTTGGCCATGGTCGTGCACCGCTTGAGTGTCTGGTAGCATTCCGGACAGAATATGTCCTTATAGAAACCCTTGAACTGCCTGAAACCGGTCTTATACTCAGACACCAGCCGGCCCAGATCGACGTGAACCGGTTCAGGCTCAGAGAACTCCTTGAGGCCGAACATCGGCACAGTGCGGCTTCCTCTTATGGTCTTCCACTGGGGTTCATACTGCTCCATCAGGACAAAAAGGGTGTGTACCACCTGCCGGAACATGGGTCCCAAAGACTCGCCGGGGTCCTTGGCGTCATGGATCTTGACGCCCAGATTAGACTCGCATATCTTGAAATTGCTGACAATGGCGTTTGTGGTCATCCAGATGTCAATGCCGTAACGAGCCACATCTGTATCCCACACATCCTGCTCGATGAAATACGTAGCCAGTTCCCCGGCAAAGGCGAAGTCACCGCCGATAGGCTGACGAATCCGGAGCCCATACAGGGTCCGCGTGAGGTTATACACGATATTGTTGGTGATGGTCCCGTCGTATTTGTGCCGTGAGTAGACCGGGGAGACATACTGGAACCCCTGATCAAAAACCGGTTCCAAGAGATACTTGACCCAGTCGCCGGTAATGGAACGAAGGTCCGAGTCCACAACCATACAGGCGGCCACATTGAGACGCTTGGCCGCCTCGAAGATGGATCGGAAGGCGGATCCTTTACCGGCAGGGCCTCGATAGATCGACACGATCTTTTCCTGCCACGGCTTGATTTCAAATTCCTTTGCCACTTCCCGGGTATCATCCGTAGAGCCGCCGTCAGCGATGAGAATCACGCACCTTTTGTCATGGTAATGGGATGCCAGTCCATGGGTAACCATCTGAATGACGTGCTGAACCGTCTTTTCGTTATAGTAGCACGGGATCCCCACCAGAATATCCGCGGACCCGATTTCCTCTATCCTTTTCGCCGTGTACGCTCGTAAGGCAGAATCGTATTTCATCATATCCTCTTGACTCTTGATGTTTATACTCCGGGGCATCATACCCTTTATGGGTATGATTTGTCAAATGGACCGTCTCTCTACTCAATCCGTATCAGGCAACGCCGAAGGGTTACCCCTTGACCGCGCCGGCCGATAATCCTTTCACAATCCGCTGCTGAAAGAGCAGGACCAGAAGAACCAGCGGAGCCGTCGTGATCAGCGAGGCCGCCGCGATTTCCCCCCAGGGGATGGTATACTCGCCCTGAAAGAGGGCAATCCCCACCGGCATGGTCTGTTTCGCCGGGTCGGTCATGATGAGTAAAGCCAGGAAAAATTCATTCCAGGCATAAATAAAGGTCAGGATGGCTGCCGTGAAAAGACCCGGCGCCGACAGGGGCAGGATAACCCGAAAAAGGGCCCCGATCCGGGTGCACCCGTCCACCAGGGCGGCGGCTTCCAGGTCCTCCGGCAGTTCGCGAAAAAAGAGAGTCAGTATCCAGACAGACAGGGGGAGTGTAAAGGCGACATAGGGGAGGATGAGCCCCTGGTAAGTGTTGAGCCACTCCAGAAGGCGCAGAAAACGCCAGATGGGCCCTGCCGTGGCGATCTGCGGAAACATGGCGCAGGCGAGAACCCCCATGAGGAGGACCCGGGACCATCGCCGGGGAAGGCGGGCGAGCGCATATCCGGCCAGGGCGCCCAGCGAGACCGTCACTACGGTTGTGGCCCCGGCTACCACCGTTGAATTCAGCAGGTACCTGAAAATCCCGTAACGCGTGACGGCCGACTGGAAAAACGCCATGGAAAAGGATGGGAACCACTCGGGCGGAATGGCGGTCACCTCCGAAGGCGTCTTAAAGGCCGCTGCAACAAACCACAGAAACGGCCCCAGGGAGAAGACGGCCACCGCGAGAACGCCCGCCACAAGAAATACCGTCTTTGCCAGTCTTTTCATCCTGTACCCGCCTCCAGCAGTCGACGGCCCACCATGCGCACATACGCCACGGCAAGGCAAAGGATGATGGCAAAAATACAGGCAGAAACGGCCGATCCGTACCCCATCCATCCCTCCACAAACATCTTCTTATACCCATAGAGCTGAAGCACATTGGTGGCATCGGCAGGGCCTCCCTGGGTCATGACAAAGGCCAGGTCAAATACGCGGAATGCATCGATGGTCCGGAACAGGAGCGCCACGAGCAGGGCAGGCAAAATCAAAGGCCAGGTGATGTGCCGGAACCGACGCCATGTCCCTGCGCCGTCCACCCTGGCGGCCTGATAGAGTTCATCCGGGATCACCTGGAGCCCGGCCAGAATGAGCAGGGCCGCGAAAGAGGCTGTTTTCCATATGTCTGCAAGAATCAGGGAAAAGAGCGCAGTTGAAGGAAGGGCCAGCCATGGGATATACGCGCTTGTCTCCGCACCGAACATGGCGTAATTGACCATGCCATAGGCGTCATTGAAGAGGAACCGCCACATCTGGGCCGAGACCACCGTAGGGATGGCCCAGGGGATCAACACGCAAGCCCTCAGAGCGCCGCGGCCGGGAAAACGACGGTGCATCAGCAGGGCCAGAAGAAGTCCGATCAGGAGTTCAAAAAAGGTGGTGGTTCCGACAAAGATGAGCGTGACCCACAGGGAATGGCGGGCCACAGGGTCGTTCAGCAGTTCCTGATAGTTCTGCAGCCCTATAAAAGGGGCGCCGAGGTGAGGCAGGCCGATGATCATCCGGTGGAAACTCAGGAAAAAAGACTGGCCCACGGGTCCCGCGATGAACAGAAGGAGAACCAGGAGCGTGGGCAACAACAGCAGGAGGTAGAATCTATGGCTCATTTGATTCATTTGAGGGGCATCGCTCCCAGTTTCAGGAGTCTTTCAATCCTCGACGATGCTGCCCGGGCCATTGCCGGGAGATGGGCTCCTTTATCTGAAATGGCCCGGCTGAAGAAACGCTGCAACTCCTGGCTGATCATGGGGTAAACAGGCGAAAGGGGCCTTGGCCGCGCCTTTTTGAATGCAGGGAGAAAGGCCTTCAGGTGCGGCGTCTTTTCCTGAATCAATGGAACATCATAAACGGATCTGCGTGTCGGGGCAAGGCCCGATTCGAGGGCGAGGATCTCCTGGCTCTCTGCCGAAGTCATGAACCGGATGAACTGCCAGGCCGCTTCCGGATGCCTGGAATAGCGGTTGATTCCGAACTGCCACCCCCCGAGCGTTGACGCGGAATCATGCCCCGGAAAACACGGGAGTCTTTCCACGCCGATCCTTCCCGCAACCCTGGATGTCTCCGGGTCATTGGCCAGGGACCAGGCATAGGGCCAGTTGCGCAGGAATACAGCCTTTCCCTGGATGAACAGGTCCAGTGATTCGGGCTCCTCATAGTTGAGAACACCCAGGGGAGCGGCCTTTCCGATAATGCGGTCCCGAACGAACGAGACGGCCTGCATGGCGGCCGGCTTATCTAAAGAGACCTGGCCGGTCCTGCTGTCAACGGCCGCTCCCCCGTTGGACCAGATGAATTCCATCATGTCGCAGACCAGTCCTTCATACTGTTTGAACTGGCCCGAATAAACCGCGATCCCCGGACCGCCCTCCCCTTTCAGCACACGCTGTCCCTGCGTGATCATTTCTTCCCAGGTCTGAGGCGGTTTGAAACCGTATTTTTCCAGCAAATCTTTCCGGTAGTAGAAAAGACCTGCACCGATATAGCAGGGCACACCATATATCCGTCCCTGAACAGTATTGGCTCTGATGGGCCCGTCCAGAAATTTCTTCTGCTCCTGAACGGGAAACCGTGAGGTGAGATCCATGGCCCAGCCCGCTGCTGCAAATTCAGGGGGCCAGATGACATCCATCAGGAAGATGTCCACAGAGGTATCCCTGTTTCTGAGCCGCTGGGTAACAATGGCGTGATATTCCGTTGAGGAGTGGGGTCCCACCTGGCGTTTGACGCGGATCCCGGGGTGTTCATTGTGAAACCTGTGGATCAGCCTTTCCCACCCCTCGGGCTGGTTGGGTTTCCAGGTCAGAAATACGATCGTCGTCGGTTGATCAGCACGGGCCGCCTCTATCCCCGGGCACAACCCGGCCAGCACGCTGAAGAGGATGATCGCCGTCAGAAACGCTCTCATGGCCACGTCTCCCTGAGTATCAAAAGGCAGTTCTTGCCGGGCCCTGCCATCCTAATATCATAAAGTCGCGCTGATGGCGATTGACAATCTCGCGATAGAGAAGCGGGCGTCTGTTGGGATAGATGGCCTCTTCCATCCGCCACTGTCGGACTTCATGGATATCCACCTCCGTCTCGATAATGTCCTCATCCGCGCCTGCGCTTGCCAATACCTCTCCCTTTGGATTAAAGACAGCGCTGTGGCCTGAAAAGGCGGCAGCCGGTCTGTTGGCATACACAATAAACACCTGATTGTAAATGGCCGCTCCAGCAAATCGACGCCACATATACTCAACCGGGAAGGCCACTGGAACAGCCGAAATATTTACGATCACATCCGTGCCTTTGAGTGAGAGGACCCGCCACACCTCTGAAAAGGCCGCATCAAAACAGATCGTGATGCCGATCTTTCCGAGCGGTGAATCAAAGACCTTCAATTCTCTTCCCGGGACAAAGTTCTCAGTCCAGTGCACGTGTGTTTTCGTGTAGCTTTGTACCCCGTTTGTGTCGATGTAGCTTGCCATATTATAGTATCTTTCACCCCATCTCTTCAGTTCCCCTATAATGACCCGCGCATTGAGATCCATAACGAACCGATACAGATCTTTGGATATAGCGCTGTACATGAGCTTCATCTTTCTGTACAGAAAGCCTTCCGGTCTCTCAAAAGAAGGGTGGCCATGCAGGATCAGTTCAGGGAAAACGATCAGGTCGTATGAGGCGTGGTCTCTGATGATATCCTTGATCCGTTCAACATGCTTTTCAATGTGTCCGGAATTGTAGTTTATTTGTGCAATGCATATCTTCGCTTTTCGCCTTGCTTCCTCTGTCATTTCTATTCATATCCTTCCCGGCTCCTAACCCCTGTCGCACAAGGCCGCATGTCTGATGGAAAAATCGGCAGATGGGAAATCTGAAACCAAAACAGGTCGCGTTTCTGAGGAACGGCACTCCAGCGTCAGGCAGCGTCGAGCAGAGGGCGTCCATCGGGTTCCGGCGGATGCTGTTCAGCCAGAAACGGGGGGATATATTTCTTCTGTATTTCTTCTTCTATCTTCTGCAAATAGGATCGCGGTGCATCATCGCCATAGATATCGTCGCCGTACCGGTACAGGCTCCCCTTATCCCTTCTCAGGTTTTCGTCCACAAGATGAGAATCAATCTTTTGCACATGTCTGCCGGCGATGTTTTCAATGATCCCATGGATGCCTGAACCGGATTGCGCAGGATCCTTTGCCCGAAAGCCGAGATAGGGTGGGACCCCCAATTCCACGGAGGCCTGCCGGTGCACCCTTTTTCTGAGGGTATCGGTTTCTCCTTCGATCTTGAGTCTTGGGGATATCCGCATGGCGGTTTGAATGACATCTCTGTCCAGATATGGCGCCCTGAGTTCTATGGAGTGTGCCATGGTAAGCTTGTCTTCCCGCTCAAGCGTGTCCGTATACAGAAATGTCAGATCCTCCCAGAGTTTCTCATGAAGCCGGAGGTAACCTGCCTGGCTGACCACATCGTTATACCACGGGTACCCGGCAAAAAGTTCATCGGCGGCCTGCCCGGTAAACATCACCCGAATATGATCTTCGGCCGCTAACCGGGCCGCCAGATACATGGGGATCGCCACTTCCACCTGAAGGAGGCCGCTTTCTTCCACAGACCGGATGACCTCGGGGAGGATTTCTTCGACCATGTCCTCATCAATGATGGTCGTCTTGAGATCGAGGCCCATCTCCTCGGCCACCGAACGCGCAGCCACTATATCCCCCGAATCCCCGGTCCCGGTGCAGTAGCAGGTGATGTTCTTTCCCTCGCGTTGAAGAAGTTTTGAGATGAGCACGGAATCGATACCGCCTGAGAAGATGACGCCGATCCGCGATTCCCTGAGTCCGGTCAGCCGCTTCTTCACGGCCGTCATCAGCACTTCCTTGTATACCTCTACAGCTTCCCGAAAATCCACGATATCTATCTGGGGAAGTTGAAGCGCAAAGCCTTCATGCTCTGTCGTACCGCCACTGTCTATGTGAAGCAGATTCCCGGGGTTCAACCTCGCAGGCCTGTCTTTCCCGTTCCACAGGGCCTTCTTTTCTGAAGCAAAATAGATAACACCCTCATTTTCAATGTAATACAGGGGCTTTTTGCCGATAGGGTCTCTGGCCAAAACAACAGATTCACCATCTGTTACGGCGAGAGCATACATCCCGTCCAGGAGGCCGACGATTTTCTTCATGGCGTCCAGAAGATCGCCCTGATAGGTCTCTTCCAGGAGGTGTACAATCACCTCACTGTCGCTGCTCGTTTTGAACGTATGTTGTCTGAACAGGAGGCTTTTCAGTTTTTCGTAATTATAGATCTCTCCATTGTGAATCAAGTTCAGGTTCCCATCACAAGATGTGTATGGCTGGGTGGCCTTTTCCTGTCCGATAATCGTCAATCGTGAGTGTCCCAGAGCGATATGCGTATGGCTTAGAAGCGCTTCCTTCAGTTCCTCTACATTTTCAACCCTAACCAGATTTCCGTCCAGATAAGCGCCGTGGGAATCCGGCCCCCGATGGCTCATTTTCACCAGCATGTCATAGATATCCGTTGCCTCGATTTTGCCATCCTTAACAAAGTGCCCGCATATGGTACACATACAGAACATTCTCCTTTTCCCCGATGAGGCTTATCACTGACGAACCCGGCACGCCTGAGAATACGTTCAAACCGCCATGCGTCATTGTTGATACGGCTGAAGCCTCGTATCAGGCAGCCTTTTTTTCCTTTTCAATCTCTTCGTCGTGCTCGTGTTTCAGGTCTCCGTCCACGGTCCCCCGAACCCGCTCCCTCTCTTCTTCAAAATCAAAACCCGTCCAGATCCCGATGGATCCGAGGATGGAGTCCTGAGGATGGAACTGGCGGAATATCTTGAAATAATAAGCTGCCTCCCTGCTGTTGATGGTGGCCTTGGGATTTTCCGCCTTGATGCGTTCAAATTCCTCCTGGCTCATCTCCCTGTGGGCCAATTCTTCCCCGAGGCTCTCACATCCGGCCCCCTGGGTGTACTGGACCTTATATCGCCAGAGAATCTCGTCCGGGAGATAATTCGTGTCTTCAAAGGCCTTGCGCAGAATCCACTTCTCGATCTTGGCCCCGTTATGCTCCCGGATCTTCAATTCAGGCGGAATCTTCATGGAAAGATCCACCATGGCCTCGTCCAAAAATGGTACGCGCAATTCAAGGCTGAAATACATGCCCATCCGGTCCGCCCTCTGGAGATTGATGTTGTGCAGGTTGCCGATGCACCGTCTAGCCTCCAGGTTTAGTTTATCAAAAGGGAAATGCTTCATGTAATGGTAGCCCGTGAATATCTCGTCCGCCCCCTCGCCGGTCAAGACAACGGTCACGTAATCCGCGGCCAGCTTGCAGGTGAAATAGCATGGGACGGCACACCGTACCAGTGACGGATCGTAACTTTCCAGTTCCTTGATGACGATCGGCAGCGCTTCGTAATACTCCTGTTCGGTAAAAAGGAGTTCGTGGTGAGTGGAACCGATATGCTTCGCCGCAATACGGGCCGCCTTTACGTCATCGCTCACGTCTCCGGAATCATCCTCCATGCCCACCACAAAGGTATGCAGATGGGGAATTTCTTCGGCTGCTATGGCCGCCACCAGGCTGCTGTCCAGACCCCCGCTGCAAAACGACCCCACCGGGACCTCCGGGTCGGCCAGCAGTCTCTTCTTGACTGCCTTGATGAAGGTCTCCCGGATGATTCCGGCGGTCTCCTCGATATCCGTCAGCAGATGGTCTTCGATCTCCGGAATTTGATAAAACGGGACAAAACCTTCCTCCGGGGTATAATAATGACCGGCAGGGAATTCATGTACCCTATCCACCCCGGCCAGACTCATTGCGCCCAGCTCCGATGAAAAATAGAGGCTCTCGCCTTTGTGACCGTAGTACAGCGGTTTGATCCCGATCGGATCCCTCGCCAACATGTACTGATCTCCGTCGAAAATGGCGAAGGCGAACATGCCATCCAGTTCCTTTACGCATTCCGGGCCTTCCTCCTGGTAAAGATGAAGGATCACTTCAGAATCTGACTTGGTCCTGAACCGGTGCTGGGGAGACAGCCGGGTTCGAAGTCTTCGAAAATTGTAAATCTCCCCGTTGCAGATAATCCCCTGACTTCCATCCTTAGCCAGAATGGGTTGATGCCCCAGTGCGACATCCACGATGGACAGCCGCGTGTGTCCAAAAACGGCATTTTCATGAACATGAATCCCCCTGTCATCAGGGCCCCTGTGGGGGAGGGCATCCAGCATGCGATTGACCGTTTTTTCATCTCGTCTTCCTATGCATCCGGCAATACCACACATGACAAACCTCCTCATTGAGATCTTTCTGAATCTTATTGTATGAGTTGAATTTATTTGAATTCAAATTATATATCGTCTAAGTTTGCATGTCAAGGAGACCTTCAGTTTTTCTGAAGCCCTGTCAGGTTCTCAATCCCTCAGTAGCGAGCGGAAGAGCACAGGATTCAACGCTGCCGCTTAACATAGTCGAGGACCCCCCGGACCACCTTTTCAGCATCGCGCTGGCGAAGTTCCTCAAAACGGAGGGCCCACGCGTGATCGGTATAGGCGAGATTGCGGAGTTCCAATATGACCTTGATGCGGGCCGGATTGTTTCGCAATACGCCAAGATTCTGGCCCCGTGCGTAGGCCCCCGCGCCTAACGACGAAAGCATAGATTGCGCGAATTTCTTGGACCGATTGTCCTCGTATCGGCCATCCCTGCTCTTGTAGTATAAGACCAGAGGCGCATCAGGAGACCCGGGATCGATGTCTGCATGAAACGATAGAAACATACGCCGGTTTTTCGGAACGCCTTTGAAATCCCTGGCCGCAATATTCACGCGGCAGGTAAGGTTTCCGTTGAACCCCCCGTTCGGCCAGTTTGCCATGCACTCGTTCCTGGTGAGGGAATCACTGTTGTAGACCTCATTCTTCTCATTCACGAACGTCAGGGTCGGTGGGTCCGAATGGCGGATCAGGTGGTTGGGGCTCAGAACGGTCATACTGACCGAAGCGCCGTGCAGCCGCAGCAAGACATATGCGCGCAGGGCAATATCGTAGACATATTCGTCCTCCACGACATAGACCTTTTCTCCATTCCCATCCAGGTTTTCCACGACAGCTCCCGGATCAAGACCGCCGTGACCCGGGTCCAGGACAATATGCCAGCCATTCAAGGCACGGCTCAGCCGGCCGATTCGATCGATTTTGCGATCAAAGGCACGCCAGAGAATTCTTGCCTGCCTGTAAGCTCTATGAATGGTCAGGCAGGAGCCTTCAAAGTAATTCGCATGCGACTGTCGCTTCGCCTCAGGCCCCTGAGCGTAATAAGGTCCGTTTCCTTGCGGTATTTTTCTCAGGTCACTGGAGATATCCGCCAGGTCATCCCAGTCGATGTCGCGGAGTCTGAGCCTTTCTCTTTCCGTGCGCAGGATAGGATTCACCTTCAGCTTCTCACCGGGATGAATTACAGAGGCGTGCATGTTGTTGAGCCGCTTTAATTCTGAAACGCTCATCTGATGCAGCCTTGCAATCCTGCCGAGATAGTCTCCCGCCTTGACCGTATAAATATCAGGCAACAGCGGTCGTTTAACACTCAAATGCAATTCCTGCCCTGAATAGATGCGATCCGAAGAAAGCCCGTTCAGTCTCTTGAGTTCCCTCACCGACATGCCGTAGGCGGCGGCAATTTCCCACAGGGCATCGCCCCGCTCTACGATGTGAACGTGGGCAGGGGCCGCCTTCAAGCGCAATTCCTGACCGGCATAAATCGTACTTCCTTCAATGTCATTGAGCGCCGCCAGCTCAGGCGCCGTCATACGGTACTTGAGTGCAATGGACGACAGGGTTTCCCCCTGACGAACCATGTGAACGGCTTCGTCCAGGGAAGACGGGCGAAGCTGCAGCCGCTGTCCGGGATATATACGGTCTCCCTTCAGGCGATTGAGCTGACGCAGCAGTTCCAATCCCACATCAAAGCGCCGGGCGATGCTGGATAGATTGTCCCCATTCCTGACGACATATTCGAACGCCTCCTCCACTTCGTCTTTCTTTTCCGAAGGCCGGGCAAACCTGAGCGTTTGTCCAGGGTAGATCCGGTCATTCGAAATCCGGTTTACATCCCGGAGGGCGCCGAGGGAAACCCCATATCGGGCGGCAATTTCAGAAAGGGTGTCACCGCTTCTAACCACATAAGATACAGGACTGTCCGGTGACTCCACTTCAAGATGCTGCCCGGCAAAAATTCGATCTCCCTGGAGGTTGTTCCACTGCCGCAATTGACCGACCGATACCTGGTAGATCAAGGCAATCTCACTCAGGGTCTCGCCCCGCTTGACAACATGAGTCAGCGCAGCCCCGTTTCTCCGGGCGTAGCTGTGCGTGCTGAGGCATCCAAACAGAATCAGCGCAACGATCACCCAAAAAAGAAGCAAGAAGGGCAAGCGCCTGAAAAGGGGCAGGCAGGAGGGGCGGTAAGAGGGGCTTAAAGCTCTTTGGCTGCTATGACAAAAACCCATATTGGCTCCGATCCGGGCAGTCCTGTTCAACCGATTGAGCCATTGAGATTGTTCCATGGATGGAAACAACTGAACGCCTCAAACCTCCGACCTGCAGCGCACGGCTCCTCAAACCGCAGAGACTTGATGGTATTACGGCCTCATTGCGTCCCGGGGATTTGATAAGAGGGTAAAGCCGTTACGGCAGAACACCCCAATCAATGGATGGACGTCTTACCCTGTCCGACCTTTCTGATGTTTTTCGCCTCAGGCCCGCGGGGTGTTTCCTCGATGTCAAAAAGGACCCGATCCCCGCCATTCAGCCTCCTGTATCCCTCCATCAATATGGAAGATCGATAAAAGGATACCTCTCTCCCATCGTCTCGGGTGATAAAGCCAAAGCCCTTCTGTTCGCTGTAGCTGTTTACAACGCCTTCCATTTATTGACAAACCTCCTGTCAGTTGATAACGGTTAAATACGCCGGACCCGGGCCCCATGCACGCTCTTACCTTTTACGACTCCCCCGGTACACTGTTTTCGAGAGAGGCCTTCTCTGAGTTGGAATCCTTCTTTGTGTAGAAATCCTTCTGCTCTTTTTGCTCACAATAATGACGCCCAGGACCTCCCCTTCCGGGTCGATGAAGTAACAGCAATTGAATGGCTCAAGCATCCTCTCGAATGCCTCGCGAATACGGATGTCCTCAAATTCCACGGAATACGTGTGATTTGAAAGATTTTCGGCACCCTTGACCCATATGCCCGTTTTCTCTGCGATTGCTTCGATCACCGTCTTAAGGGACGACTGTTCGATTTGTGCCGAAAGACCATCCTTCTTAAACTCAAGATTCATTGTCCCCGGGTCTGCATCCGAGAAAGGGGCTGAAATGAACACGCCTGTGATGGAAACTGCGAGAAAAAACAGAAGGATCCCCTGGATATTTTTTACACGGGTGTCGGTGGGTGCTGGCAACATCAAAACGCTTCGAAGATCTGTTTATTCCTGAACCTTTATAACATCCCTTTTTTAGTCTCAGGTTAGGAATCCGTTAAAAAAATGGATTTTTGATTCCCTTTGTCAAAAAGAATGCGTTGAAGTTCCCGATGAGTGAAGAATGGATCATCCCCCCTCAAATAAGGGAGCAGTATCCTCTTCTGGCGCAGGAGGTCTCTGGAAATTTCCCCTGAAATCTCATCCGGGTCATACAGTGAGGCCCTGACAATCCGTTGACCAAAAGGATTGACGATCTCGCTTCCTCCCCAGAACCTGAACGTTTCTTTGGATGGCCGGCCGGTTCCGGTTTCAGCCGTACTCATATGGGCCGTCTCGACCGCTAACATGGATACGCTTTCTTTCCATGCCTCCTCACCCACGCGGTTCGCGCAGATATTATAGATACCGAAGATGCGGGAGTAAAACTTGTTGATGATCTCCCAGCTTTCGATATTGGAAAACTCCGTTCCCATGGAACCTTGAGAGGAATTAAAAATCGAGACAAAGATATCGGCCTTCTGCACCACCCCCAGGTAGGGCAGGGACGGGTGCCACAGGTCATTGCAGATAAACACCGCAATGGTGAACCCATGGAGCTTGAATACAGGAATCCGCTTTCCGTGAGAAAAGAACTTGCGCTCCTCAAAAACCCCGTAATTGGGGAGGTTCAGCTTTCGATAGGCAAAAAGGATCTTCCCGTCCACGGCCACCAGGGCGGAATTATAGAAATTCATGGCCGGTGATTCTTCGATAAAGCCCACCACGGCGGCAGTCTCCTTTGTGGCCGATGCCAGTTCCTGAATCTCTGGTGAATCCAGCCTCAAGGCCAGTTCATGATATCGCTGACCCACAAAATAGCCTGTCAGGGCAAGCTCTGGAAAAACGATCAGCTGGGCGTCCTGATCCCTTCCCTGATGGATCTTCCCGATAATTTCCTCGAGATTGGCCTTGACGTCAAACAGAATGGGATAGGTTTGATAGATCACCGCCTTCATTCGTTAATCTCCCCTGTATCCTTAAGACAGGAAGTATTTCCCGGTATTCTTGAGGGTATGATCATCCCTCATGTAGTTCGCTTGACTCCCGTTCCGCATGATAACATCGAAACCTTCAGCATCATAAGGCACATCCTCAAGATCCGTGGCATCTTCGGGACCTGTTTCCCTGCAGAGTTGCACATGTCTTTCCAGTTTGGCAATGGAAAAAGAGATCAGCTCCCTCAAAAACCCGAATGCATGCCGCATCTGGTGGAATCCGTGCTTCTTCATCAGGCCGTACCCATAAACCGCCTCCCTTTCGGCCACCCGGTTCGGTTGATCCTGGCTGGTGGTGCAGGCTGTCTGAATCGAGGGGATATCCAGACGCTGGTTGACCTTTTCCTGGAGCAGGTTGGCGATATTGTGTGACGCAAGGCCCAGGTCCACGGCGTAGTTCTTCTGAATGCTGGCGATGGAAGGAAGGCCGGCGTGGACCACCATGATTCCGGGATTGACCAGTTGCGCAAGGGCAATGCCGAAGAGTGCCTCGGCATGGGTCAGGGTGACGATTCCTGACATGGAATATGGACCGGACAGACCGGCCATCGGCATGGTTGAGACATAGACGGGGATTCCTTTTCGAACGCATGAAAGAAACGGCTCCACCATGCTGTCTATAATATTGAGCGGGCTGTTGATAATGGAGAACTGAACCGTTATCTTTCCCCGTGTCCGGTGGATCTCCAGGGCCCGGTCGATCCCCTCATCGGTCACCGCGGCCACGTAGATCGGTTTTCGGCAGTTCTCAATAATCGTATCCATGACCCTGACTTCCTGTTTTTTGAGCAGGACTCCCCGGGCCATGAACCGGATCACATCGGCCCCGTCCGCAATCCCGGCAATACGGGCCAGGTGGTCAAAGGTCGGTTCCACGAGTTCCCCGGTCTCATCGTCATAAACAAAGGGCGCAGTGCCGCCCACACCGAAGGAGTTCTCAGGTATCCAGTACTCATCCCTTTTGGGCGTTGCCGAAAGGGCCTGCTCAATCAAGGGCCTCAGCACATGGATGTGCCCCGCGTCTTCATCAAAGGCCGCGAGACCGGTATCTTCAAAAATTCGGCGCACCTCCACAGAGGCGCATTTAACGCCAACCTCCTCCAGGACCCTCAGTGCGTCATCATGTATTTTTTCAAGAATGCCGTTCGCGTTAAGATCCATGGGTTACCTTTCCTTTCTGTCCGACCGTCACACGCATGCCGTCATACGCAAACTGTATATTATCAAACTGGTCCTCGATGGCCCGGTAGTCGTCATAGCTCCTGTTCCAGTACTCCTCCATATGGACAAACAGGACCTTTTTTGTCCGTATCCTCCGGCCCAGGGCGACCGTATTTTCAAAGGTGTAAAGGGTCTTTCTCGATACATGATCAACTGGATATTTGAAACCGTGTTTAAGGTCCTCCTCAAATATCCCGGGTTGAATAACCAAAAGATCAGCGTCCTTCACCTCATTCCGATCTTCGGGAAACGGCTTTATGTCGCACGGGGCATAGATGACACGTACTCCCTCTTTTTCAAATACATAGACAAAGGCTGTTTGAGAACCGCGGTCCACAGGTATGGCCGTCGTCTCGACATCTCCGATTCGGGCGGTCCGGTCGAAGACCCTGCATTCCACAAATCCCCGGGCCAAATAGAAATCGATGAGAGGCCCGTATATGGAACGGATATCGGACATTCGATCCATCAATGCCTGAGGCAGGATGAGCCGGATCTTTTTTTCGTTGTAGGCCTTCCAGGTGCGAAAATCGAGGGCGATCTGTTCTACCACCCGGAAGCCTTCCACATGGTCCGGGTCCAGGTGGGTAAACATGAGGCAATCGATACGGTCGATCCCGGCCCTGTTCAACTGAAGCGCAATCTCTGCCGGGGTATCTAACAGAAGATGCGCGTCGTGCAAAAAGGCAGACGGGCCTGTCCTCTCGTAGGGCCGACCCCTGGACCGTGCCTCTTCACACACACGGCATTGGCACAGGGGTTTCGGGATGACCATGCATCCCCCTGAGCCGAGAATCGTCAGGTCCATTCGGTTTCACCTGCGTCATAATTGGGATCGGCCCTCAGAACCGAACCCCTCCCGTCAACTCCAGGGAAACGGGCTGTGAGAAACCGGGTGCAGCCGTCCTTTTTCGTAGCGATCAAAGCGGAATGGTTCGAGAAGACCCTGTCTTTCCCCCATCACCTCCTTGGCCACCAGCTTGCCGACGCCGATCATCTTATACCCATGATTGGAGTCCAGAATCATATAACAGTTCTGTTTCATGGCATCAAAGATGGGAAAGTTGTCAGGCGTAAAGCAGCCCAACCCCCCGGAAGGCTCATCCTTGTACAACCGGTACTTGTCTTCATACCGTTTCTGACAATGAGCCAGGGCAGAGGTCCACATGTGAACAAATTCAGGCGTCACCGTAAAGTCGAGCGAATCAATGCCATAGGGATCCACCTTCACATCCCCCTCCACAATGTAGGGGGCAGCACCCCCCTGGACACCGCCGAAGTTGAAGTCGGGTTTATAGTAGATGCCCCACATCTGATCCGTTATCAATGAGCCGTCCTCGCTCGAATAGAGGGGCGCCTCCGAATCCACATGGATGACCGGGGGCATCTTTCCCTCGTTGTTCATGGCATAGTCCGGGTCTACCCCGAGTGTCCCTTCCACCAGGCACCAGTATGTCCACATCGGATTCCCTGAATGGATCGTTCCGTCCGGCCCCATGATATCGATCTCATCGGGCAGCCCCAGCATATCCCAGAAACCCTTGGCCCAGGGGCCGGGTCCGATGATGACCCAGTCACATTGGATGTCCCCTTTTGCGGTTTTGACGGCACCCACCGAATCCTTATCGGTCACAAAGCCGGTGACCTCCACGCCTGTGAGGATACGGACGCCCTCGGCTTCCGTCTTGTCAGCCAGTCTGTAGAGAGACCGCATCTGATTGGCATACCCCCCCATTTTTTCATGAAGGACAGACGTAATCCCTTTGGCCTGCCAGTCGTGAAAGATCTTCTCCCTCATATAATTGAGGCAGTCCTTTTCGCCTTCGATAAACACGGATTCGTAGCCGATCGCTTTCTGCTGTCTGTAGATCTCTGCCACGTCCTCGTGCATGGACCCCGGCGAAATCTGCATATAGCCCACAGGATGATACCCATATGCCTCTGCATCCTCCTCCCAAAGGGCTACGCTGTGGGCCATCAACTCGCGCATGGCCGGCTGGAAATAGTTGTTCCGTATGACGCCGCAGGCGATGCCGGATGCACCGGCCCCGATGGATGTCTTGTCAATGACCAGGATATCCTGGCCCGAACCGCGCTTCCTCTGTTTCAACTCCTTTGCCAGGTGCCAGGCCGTGCTCAGGCCGTGAATCCCGGCCCCGATGATAATATATTTATACCGCGTAGGAAATGACATCGTATTCTCCTTGATTTTTAATTACTTAAATGGGTCCCAGCGAATCGTCTGCTTCTCGTATGAAGGTGGAAACAGTCTCAGAAATTCGTCGTAATAGTACAACTCCTTAAACGAAGCAAACGGCAGCCCATAGGCTGCTTTCGGTCGCTGTCTAATCTCGCCCGGATCGATTTTTCGGGATACAAGCTCGTCCATCACATCATCCATGCCGGCCCCCATGGCAAATCTCAGCTTTTCGCGATTGGCGATTCTTTCAGGGAGCATGTCCCTGAAGGCCTCCCGCAGGATGTATTTTTCGATCTGCTTCTCGCCGTATATTTTCCATTCCATGGGGATTTTCTGACTGAAGTCCACCACCTTTGAATCCAGGAAAGGGGTCTTGTATACCACTGAATTGGCCATCCACCCCCTGTCCAGCCTCCTCAGCGCCGTGTTGTAAGCGATATCCAACAGCTTTTGGGCCAGACGCTCCCTTTGTTCAGGACTCTTGACCCTCGGGTTTTTGAGAACCATCCGGTACCCACCGAAAAGCTCATCCGCCCCCTCCCCCACCAGCACGGCGTTGCTATGCGGTTTTACGATTTTGGACGCATAGTAATTTGAAAGAATCCCCGATATACAGTCCTCATCAAAGCTCTCCAGATACCATATGGAATCAGAGATAAAATCCGTGATATCCGATTCGGTAATTTGATAGACATGGTGTTTCATTCCCAGAAACTCAGCCATAAGTCTGGCATTTTCCAGGTCCGGACCCGGTGCGCTCTCTACCGCAACCGTAAAGAGCTTCAAATCCGGATTGAAATCCTTTGCAATCGCAGCGATGATGGAACTGTCGAGACCGCCGCTTAGAGATACGGCTTCCACGCCATCCATACGCTGTTCAACGGCCTGGATCAACAGTCCCCTCAGTGTTTGGGTCGCCTCATGTATATGACCCAGTTGGGGTGTTTCAGGGGTAAACGGTTTATATTCCCTTATTCCCCTTTTGTTGCTGTACATCTGCCCGGGAGGGAGCTCCTGAATATCAAACTGAACGTGGTCAATAAGTCCCTTCATCTCCGAACAGAAATAAAAAACATTGTTGTTTTCCCCGAAAAAGAGGGGCCTGGCGCCCACAGGATCCCGGGCCAGAATGACTTCATCATCTTTTTCCACCACCGCGCAGACAAAACTCCCGTCGAGACGGGAAAAGGAATCCCTTTCATATTTCTCCCAGTAGTCTATGAACAGATCCAGGTCGCTCAGATTATCCGGCCTGTCATTTTGGAGTTCGCCGTCAAAGAGAATGTAGGGAGGATCATCATTGATGGATGTACAATGGGTGGTCCGTGGCGTCAGATTGATCTCGCATGCCCCCACAGCTCCCCGGTTGTCGGGCAGCGTTCTCACGTGGACATTGTCAGGCCCCCGGTGGCGGGTCAATTTGATCATCTTGCCCAGCGGTTTGGTACTGTCCTCCTCTATCTTTCCATGTTGTGATACGATTCCGCAAATACTTGCCATGTCAGAAACCTCCGAAAATAATGGTTTCGCCATAGATGTCCGATCCGTTTGTTCACCAGTTCAGCGCGAAGCGCAAGGCGGGTTAGCGACATCTCCTGATCAGTTCACAAATATCCTGCCCAGATTCGCCGTGGTCAGGGGATCTTCCATATACATACCCAGACCGATGCTTCTAACAGAGTCCATACCCCGTTCATCATACACCGGCATCACGACCTCCGGCGCATCATCAGGGGTCACCTCCTGGGCGATCTGGATCGTTTTTTCCAGCTTCTCAAACGAGAAATCGATCAGATACCTGAGGAAGGCGAACGGGTGCCGGATCATGTGGACCCCATACTTCTTGCAGAGGGCCTGGCCCGTTCTTGCATCGGCATAGGCCTTCTCTGTGGGGTGTTCCTCATGGGTGGTGCCGGCACTCTGAAATGTGGGGATATCCAGCATGAGGTTCAGGTGGGCCATAAGAATATTCAGCAGATTGTGGCTGATCAGCCCATAGTTGGGGTTGTATTCGATGCTGGGGTCCGCAATGGTAGGATAGCCTGCATGGACGCAGATCGCTCCGGGATTGAGCAATTGGGCTGCACAGATCCCGAAGAGGACCTCGGCATGGGTCATGGCCAGCACACCGTTATAACAGTAGGGCGCACTGATGCCGGCCATGGGCATGGCCGAGATAAAGACCGGCAGACCGGCCTTGACAACCTTGACAAAATGATCCGAGAAATTTTCATTCACCTCTAACGGGGGCCGGGTGAGGCAGAAAACGATCATGATGTCCTGCCGTTCGGCATAAATCTCCCTGGCCCGTTCCAGAGACGCGTCCGAGGTCACTGCAAAGTAAAGCGGTTTGGTACAGTTTTCGGACATGATGTTCATCTGAAGGACCTCATCTTTCAGTTTGATCCCGCGTCCCATCCCCGCGACAGGCTCATGGACCTCCGCAATCCGTGCAATCCGCTCCACATGTTCCGGGGTCGGAAATACCCCTCCTTCCCCTTTCTCGTCGTCATAGACATAGGGCGCCGTGCCTCCGATGAAAAAACTGTTCAAGGGTACAAAGAATTCAGATACTCCCGGAACCGTCTCGAGGCATTTTTCAATCAGCCCGGATGTCACATAAATGCGGTTCTCATAAACAACGGCCTGACCATCGGCCGCAAACGGTTCAAACACCCGTTGTATCTCCGGCTGCCTGCACCCGACACCCAGATTCTCCAGCATCCAAAAGGCATCCTGATGCGTTTGCAGCAGCATTTCCACGGTGTCCTCGCCAAAGAGTTGCTTTGATTCTTCCACGCGATCCTTATTCACTGTTCTCTCCTTCTCATGTTCATTGGAACCCGATCTTGAAGCCGGGGCGCCCGATCAACCCGCCCGCCGCCGGGCGGCGCCATGAGTCATACTCCTGAAAATTTTTCGGGTTCTATCTGTTTTGGTTTGATACCATGCGATAACATATGTTATCATATAATGTTATTTGAGTTGAAATAATTATACAGTAAACCAAATTGCATGTCAAGGAAATCCTCGACTTTGTTACAAGGAATTTAAATCATTAGTAAATTTTTTGTGAGGCGATGAGGATGCGAAGTCTGTGGAGTCGTCGGGAGGTTACGTAACTTCCAGGTCCTGTACATCCAGCATGTCGATGAGCCGTTTGAGGGTCAGTGCGATGTCGTCGATTTCGTGAGGGGAAAGTTTATTGAGCCCGTCAATAATTTTGTGTTGGATGGGCGGCGGTGCATTTTCAGCCAGGATCCTGCCGTTCTTGGTCAACTCGACCGTAATCACCCGGCGGTCATGGGATACCCGCAATCGCTTTACGAGGCCTTTCTTCTCCAGTCGATCGATAATACCGGTGACCGTGCTGGAATTGACCATGACATGCCTGGCAATCTGAGAGGGAGAAAGGGGGCCGTTTTCATACAGGGCGATCAGACAGTTGATCTGAGCCGCACTGACATTGTAAATCTTGTTCAGTTCCTTGGTATAGTGCTCCCCGGCCTGCATCAGCCTGCGGATGGCATATATGATCTCTTTGGTCCGTATGGTGTGAATATCGTCGGACATGTCAGCGGAACCACTTTTGTTATGTCGGGACATGATCACCTAACCATGGGAACAGATTTAGCCGTCTGTTATCACAAAAGCGGACTCCAAATCAACAAAATAGTGGGCTGATGCCCTGCGTGGAGGCATATGATCCGATTGACACAGGTTTCCAAGTCGTTCGACAAGGGCCGTTCCTATGTGATAAAGGATCTCTCGCTGAACATTCAACAGGGAGAAACGCTGGTCCTCTTGGGATCATCGGGTTGCGGAAAGACCACTACCCTCAAGATGATCAACCGGCTCATCGAACCCACTGCCGGGACCATCGAGGTGGACGGCCGGGATATTATCAAGCAGGACGCGGTTGCCTTGCGTCGACGGATGGGCTACGTGTTTCAGGGAATCGGCCTCTTCCCTCACATGACTGTGGAACAGAATGTGGAAGTGGTGCCGCGCCTTCTGGGGTGGCCGGTCAAAAGGAGAAAGGCGCGTACTGACGAGCTTCTCCAGCTTGTGGGGCTCCCTCCACAGGAATTTGCCCGTCGATTCCCTGACGAACTCTCAGGCGGGCAGCAGCAGCGTGTGGGCGTAGCCCGTGCACTGGCCGCAGACCCTGACTATCTGCTTATGGACGAGCCGTTCGGCGCCCTCGATGCACTGAACCGTGAATTACTGCAGCAGGAATTGCTGGCCTTAAAAAGGGAACTGAAAAAGACTATTGTTTTTGTCACTCATGACATCTTCGAAGCACTCCTGTTGGGTGATCGGATTCTGATCCTCCATCAAGGCAGGCTGGAACAGGTCGGGGCCAAACAGGAAATCCTTTCCCGGCCGGCCACCCCTTTTGTCCGGAATCTGTTTGCCGGAACCGCCAGACAACTGGCTGACGTCATGGGGGTAACGTGATGGGTACCGAGACCCTGACCGGCTTTGTTTCGGAACGACTCCCTGAACTCTGGCTGCGCACAGGGGAACATCTCATGCTTACCGGGTGTTCTTCCGGTGTCGCCATGCTGATCGGGATACCTCTTGGAATACTCTTATTCCGGAAGACCTGGCTGAGAAACCCTGCCATGGGGGTAATCGGCATCCTTCAAACCATCCCGAGCCTGGCCATGCTCGCCTTTCTCCTGGCCCTGCTGCACAGGATAGGCGCCCTGCCCGCCATCATCGCCCTGACCCTTTATGCACTCCTTCCGATTGTCCGAAATACCCTGACCGGTCTGGAAGGTGTATCGCCCCAGGTGATGGAAGCCGCAAAAGGAATCGGCATGACAGAGGGCCAGCAATTGAGGATGGTCAGGATACCCTTAGCGGCCCCTGTGATAGTTGCAGGGATTCGTACCGCGGCCGTTGTCGGGGTGGGGATCGCGACCCTTTCGGCCTTTATCGGCGCCGGGGGACTCGGTCAGTTCATTAACCGGGGTCTCGCCCTCTCCAACACCCGCCTTATCCTTTTCGGCGCCATTCCTGCAGCCCTCCTCGCCCTGGTCATCGATTTCACCATCGGGGCATTTGAGTGGGGGCTCAGGCCCGAAAGGAAAAGGGGCAGCAGAGGGCCGGTTCATGCCGTGGTCAGGTCGACTGCACGCATCCTGCCGATCCTGGTGGTCCTGGCAGGAATATTTGTCTACGCCAGCGGACCTTATGCACAGAGATGGCTGACATCTTTCCGGGCTGAAACCGCGAAGATTGTCATCGGAACAAAGAATTTTACAGAGCAGTTGATCCTGGGTGAGCTGATGGCCCAGGTGATCGAAGAACAGACCGACTTGACTGTGAAACGTCGTTTCAACCTCGGCGGCACCATGATCTGTCATGGCGCCCTTGTCAACGGCGAAATCGATCTGTATGCAGAGTATACGGGAACAGGACTGACCGCAATCCTCAAGACGCCGCCCGTATCCGACCCGCGGAAGGTCCTGAACCATGTGAGAAGGGCATACGGTGAGCGTTTCGACGCCTCCTGGCTTGAGCCGTTCGGTTTCAACAACACCTATGCTATCACCGTCAGGAGCGACGATGCTGAACAACACGGGTGGCGCACCATCTCCGACCTTGAGAGCGCAGCGCCCCGGCTTCGCGCCGGGTTCACTGCGGAGTTCTCCGAGAGGCAGGATGGTTACCCCGGTCTGAGCAGGGTCTATGACCTCGAATTTCTGGAAATAAGGGACCTGGATCCCGCCATCATGTACCCGGCCATTGTTAACGGGGAAGTGGATGTGATCTGCGCTTTTGCCACGGACGGACGCATCGCAGCCTATGGCCTGATGCCCTTAGAGGATAATCGCGGTTTTTTTCCTCCCTATCAGGCAGCCCCGGTGGTGAGGGTCCCATGCCTCGCGGCCCATCCGGAAATAGAGAAAGCCCTGTCCCTCCTCGGCGGCATGCTCGACAATGCCGCCATGCAGCGTCTCAACTTTGAGGTGGACGGAGAAGGGATGCGCCCGGCGGATGTTGCAAGGAAATTCCTGGAGGACAAAGTGAAAAACCGGCGTCCGCATCAGCGTAAACACCCGGCAAAGTCGAGCGGTGGAGGCGGCCATTGGCCTGTTTTATCTGGATCCCCGTGTATAGAGACCCCGGCGCCGGGCCGGACTTCCACATGACACATGACACATAAGGAGGCGTTGTGAAACTGCACCACGTGGCGGTTATTGCCGGTTCGCAGGAAAATCATGTGCGATCATCCTACAACAGTTTTATGCACTTCCTGCTGAGGACCGGATTTTCCATTCGCTGCAACCGGGATCAAAGGAGGATCTCCAGATCCTCAAGCGGGTACGAAACGCACGCGTGCACATAGCCGAACTGCCGATCCGATTTTCTGACCGGTACCCCGGCGGGCTGAAAGACCTTTCCGGAGACGATCTTGACCCGGCACATGCTGCACTCGCCGGATCGACAGAGAGACGGGACCCGAAGACCGGCGCCTTCGAGAGCCGTCAGGAGGGGCGCGCCGGCCCGGGCACGGATCGGATCGGCCCCGGCCACGCTCACCCGGAATTCGTCGTCGGGCCTCACCTCTTCCGGCCATCCCGGGTCCTCCCAGATGTTGGCCGGGGGCCCGTATGCCTCCTTTCTGATTTTCCGAGGCGGTATGCCGAGTCTTTGCAGTTCAGGCACGCAGAAATCATACATTCCGCGGGGTCCGCAGAGATAGTACGTTTTTCTGCCAGGGTCGCCGACAATTTCTCGTATCAGGCCTCCGGTGATCAGGCCGATTGCCCCGTGATACCCGTGGGGAGGCCCTTCAATGACCGGCACATAGCGGATGTTTTCGAACCTTTCCGAAATCCTGGTCAGCTCATCATGAAAGATCGCCTCATCGAGCGTTTGGTTTCCGTAGAGAAGATAAAAGGTCCTGCTCAAACCGCATTCGACCGTCTCCCGGATCATGCTCATGAACGGGGTGATCCCGCTGCCGCCGGCGACGCAGACCAGGGTCCTGTCATGAAATACCGGATTGAAGTAAAAATGACCTGAAGGCCCTGAAGTCTCCATGATATCTCCTCGGCCGACCTCGTCCAGAAGGTAGTTGGAAACCCGCCCTCCCTCCACACGCCGGACCGTTATGTCATAATACCCGGTCTGGTTGGGGGGAGACGATATGGAATAGGGCCGGCTGGTGCGAACGCCCCCCACATCGAGAAAAAGGGCGATGTACTGACCGGCCAGGAAAGGCGGCAGATAACCGTCCGGGGATACGAACCGCAGCGTTCTCACAGCAGGGGTCTCGTCAATGATCTCCGAAAGGCGAAGGGTGATGCGATTCGGATGAAGCAGGCTGATCTGCTGATTCACCGCATCGCGAAAGACCGTATAATCTGTCCCATGTTTCCGGCTGAACGCGATCTCATCCACAATCGCCTGGTAACCGTCAAATTCTTCAAAAATCGCCTTTTTCATGGTTTCTCCTTCTGCGTCGTCGGAAGACTTTGGTCATCTCAAAATACGGCAAGAGGTTCATGGGCCGAACCGGCTGCCACATGCCTTATCAAAAGAATTACGCATTTTCCAGCTTTCGGATAATGGATTTGGCCGCCGCCATGCCCGCGCTCAAGGTCGGCTGAAACCCGCAGTCTCCGATCCATCCGCTGGCAAAATAGAGACCCTCGATGGGCGCTGTTCGTCCCGGCTGAAAAAACATGGAATCCTTGGTGTACTGCTCAAACCCGTAAATGGCGCCGTTGGGGTGGCCCAGATAGCGCATGTGGGTCAGAGGCGTGGCCACCTCCAACTCCTCGATATGGTCCCGTACACCGGGAAAAATGGTCTCCACCCGGCGGAGCATGGACTCGGCGCAACGGAATTTGACGCTATGATACCGGGCGGGGGGAATGTGCATCCACGGCTCGCCGTATTTGAGGGTAACGATATTGGCCTGACACGTGCCGGCCGGCGAGAAATCCGGGTCCGTCACATCATAGCAACTCAGGACCATTGCCTCGTCCGTGATATCCAGGCTCCTCATCCTGTTGAAGATCCTGTCGTCAAATTCAAAAGCGTCGATCAGAAAACTGGTTGATTCGGTAATTCCCAGGTCCTCCGCCTCACAGTCAAAACCGATAAACAGGGTGAATGCCGACGGGCTGAGGCTTCGGCCGCCCATCTCCGTGAAGACAGATCGCGGAACCTCCTCCGGAGCTATAAGCCGGGCATAGGTGGTGACCTGCGATGCGTTGGAAACCACGTATTTGGTTTCGATGCGTTCGCCGTCATCTGTCACAACGCCCTGAACCGCGCCGTTCTCCACGATAATCTGCCTGGCATCGCAGTTGAAGCGGGCCGTGCCCCCATGCGAGATAAACCGGTTGACAACGGCATTGGAAAGGGCCTGGGAACCTCCCTTGATATGGAACGGCTTGAACTCGATGTAGACAAAAAAGAGCATGGCCAGATAGGCGAAAGAAAGACGATTGGGGGGCAGCCCCAGATATCCCCAATAGACAGAAAGGATGCCCTTCAACAGGGGGTCGGTGAAGATCGCGTCCAGTACCTCATGGGCCGGTTTGAACGCATGGCTGTAGAGGACCGGGTATTTCTCACGGGACGGGGCCGGATCCTTGAAAAAGAAGGCGGCCAGCATCTGGTTGGCATAGGCATAGACCAGATCAAAAAACCGGCGAACAGCTTCTTTCTGGTGGGGGAATCTCTCTTCGAGTTCAGCAATCACCTGATTTCGGTCCGCCTTCAGCGTCAACCGGAACCCATCCGGCATGGCCACGCTGAAAAGGTCCGACATCTCTACAAAGGTCAGCTCATCCAGGACTCCCAGATTGGCCAACGACATCCTGAGGGGGCCCGGTTTCTCCGGAGTCCCCATTCCGCTGAGCTGATGCAGGGCCACCTCGAACTCGAACCGGCCCCTGCAGAAGCTGGTGGCGCACCCCCCGGGGATATTGTGCCGCTCCAGCAGGAGGACATCGAGCCCTTTCTGTGCCAGGCCTGCAGCCGCGGTCAGCCCCCCGTTGCCCGCTCCGATCACAACCGCATCGTAGGCTTCCATATTCCTCCTATTTTTTCTTTTCGCTTTCCTCTATCCTTTTCATTTCCATTTCCCGCAATTCCCGCCGCAGGACCTTCCCCACGGTGCTCTTGGGAAGTTCATCCATGAACTCCACTAACCTGGGCACTTTGTATGCGGCCAGCTTTTCCTTGCAGAAGGTGATCACATCGGCTTCTGTCATCGTTTCCCCCGGTTTCAATGCAATAAACACCTTGACGGTTTCCCCGCGATACGGATCGGGCAGACCGATGGCGCAGGCCTCCTGAATCTTGGGATGCGCATAGAGGACCTCGTCGATATCCCTGGGATAGATATTGTAGCCACCTGCGATAATCATATCCTTTTTTCGATCCACTATAAAAAGATACCCTTCATCGTCCATGTAACCGATGTCCCCGGTGTAGAGCCATCCGTCCCTGATGGCATTTTCCGTCTCCCCGGGATTCTTATAGTACCCTTGCGTCACCTGGGGACCCATGAGGAGAATCTCGCCTGACTCTCCGGTCGGCATGTCCCTGGCGCCGGTCTGGGTATCCACGATGCGGCAGTCCGTATCCGGGACCGGGACCCCGACACTGCCCACCTTGGTCTTTCCCCGCCACGGATTCGCGTGGGAGAGGGTAGCGGTCTCGGTCAGGCCGTAGCATTCCACGATTCCAGCCCCCACAAGCTCCTCCCACTGGTTGATGGTCTCCACTGCCAAAGGTGCAGCCCCTGAAACACACCCCTTCACAAAGGAGAAATCGGTCTTCGGAAAGTCAGGATGGTTCAAGACGCCCACGAAAATGGTCGGGACGCAGGGGAACCAGTCAGGTTTGAATTTCCGTGTCATTTCAAGAACAATACCTGGTTCAGGGCGCGGGATCAGGATATAGGTCAGGCCCCTGAAAACAGCGGTGTTCATACCGGTGGTGAACCCTGCCACATGAAAGACCGGAAAGGTGCCCAGCATGCTGTCCTTCCCCTCCTCCGCATCAAATACCCACGCCCGCAGCTGCTGGACACAGATACTGCAGTTTCTGTGGGTGAGCATGACGCCTTTGGACACCCCGGTAGTGCCCCCCGTATAGAGGAGAGCCGCCAGGTCATCGAAAGAGACCGATACCCCGGGGGCCTTCGAAGGGTGCTTATTCAGGAGATCCAAAAAATCATAAACCCCCTCGTTCGGGTCGGTGTTCCGGTGCATCTTTTTCTTCACGAGAGGGAACAGCTGCTTCTTGGGGAAAGGGAGGTAATCGCGGATGTGACACGCAATGATGGATTCGATCCCGGTCTTTTCCTTCAGTTTGAGGATTCTCGGCACCAGGAGATCGAGGCATATGGCCATTTTGGAATCCGAGTCATTGATCTGGTGTTCCAGTTCACGCTCGGTGTAAAGAGGGTTATTCATGACCACCACCCCGCCGATGCGGAAAACCGCATAGGATGCGATCACGACCTGTGGCATGTTGGGGAGAAGGAGGGCCACCTTGTCTCCCTTCCGGATGCCTAACTCGGTTAAGGCAGCAGCAAAACGGTTTACCCGTTCGTCCAGTTCCCTGTAGGTGATCTTCTTCCCCATCATGACCAGGGCAACCGTATGGGGGAACCGTTTGGCCGTCCTTTCGAGCGCGTCGTGAAGGGTAATCTCTTCATAATCCAGGCTGGGCGGAACCCCCTGGGCATAGGCCTTGTGCCAGATCCTCTCTTCCATGGCTTCCTCCTTACTAAAGTGACTAAAGTGCCTAAAGTGAACTAAAGTTATGGAAGGCCTCTAATGTTTAAGCCTTTTACGATGAAAAAGGTTCCAAGGCCCGGAATTTCAGAGTCGACGGCACTTATTTTCCTTTTATTTTCAGCATCAACTCCCCCATGATAATCAGTTTCTGGACCTGGTTGGTGCCGGCCCCGAATTCGATTCCTTTAACATCCCGGTACATCCGCTCGATAGGGAACTCCCGGATAAAGCCGTACCCCCCGAAGATCTGAACGGCCTTACCCACGGCCTCCACCCCCACCTCGGCACAGAAGAGTTTGGCGTAAGAGGCTTCCAGCCGGATCCGTCTGCCTGAACCGGCCATGGAGGCGGCCCAGTAGGCCAGGAGCCTCCCGGCCTGAATCCTGGCGGCCATCTCGGCCAGCATATCCTGGATCATCTGGAAGCTGATGATGGGGGCCCCGAACTGAACCCGCTCCGAGGCATACCGGAAGGCCAGATCAAAGGCCCCCTGGGCCACCCCGATGGGGGCGATGGAATAGACAATCCGCTCCCGGTCCAGGCCGCTCATGAGCACCTGGAGACCCCTGTTTTCCTCACCCAAAAGGTTTTCGGCCGGGACCTCGCAGTCTTCAAAGATCAGTTCCCCGGTGGGGGACCCCCGCACCCCCATCTTTTTAAGCGTCTTTCCCGTGGAAAAGCCCGGGAACCCCTTCTCCACGATAAATGCGGAAATCCCGTTCGGCCCGGCATCCGGATCGGTCTTGGCATAGACCACCACCACATCGGCCAGTGGGCCGTTGGTGATAAACATCTTGGTGCCATTGAGGATGTAGCGATCCCCCTTTCTGACCGCCCGCGTCCTGAGGGAAAGCGCATCGGAACCGGCCTCCGGCTCGGTAATGGCCAGAGCGCCCACCTTTTGCCCCTGGATGAGATCCGGCAGGTAGGTCCGTCGCTGGCCATCGTTGCCGTTTCGAAAGATGTTCTCCGTGCAGAGGATGGCGTGCGCGCCGTAGGTGTTGCCGGTGGACACACACCCGCGCATGATTTCCTCCATGACAAGCACGCAGGACAGAAAATCGGCGCCCCCGCCACCATATGCCTCCGGGATCGTCATCCCGAACAGCCCCATATCCGCCATGGCCCTGAAATTCTCTTCGGGAAACCGCTCCGCCTCATCGATCTCGGGCGCCAGCGGGATGACCTGCCGATCAACAAATCTGGCCACGGTCTCTTTCAGCATTCTCTGCTCTTGGGTCAGTTCAAAGTCCATAACAGCCTCTCATGTCACGCCTTTGGCCTGAAGCCTAACGCCTTGCCCCTTACGTCTCAATCTTCATCCTCCTCATCCGGCACAAATTTCTTGATGAAACCGGTATCGAAATCGCCTTTGAGGAATTGGGGGTCATCCATGATGTCCAGGTAAAGGGGAATCGTGGTCTTGATCGGCTCGATCCTGAATTCTTCGAGGGCCCGACGCATAATGCGGATGGCCCCCCTTCTTGTCAGGTCATATGCAATCAGCTTGGCGATCAGGGAATCGTAGAAAATGGGGAGTTCGTATCCCTGGTAGAGATGGGTGTCCAGCCTGATCCCGAATCCGCCGGGAGGCCGGTAAACGTCAATCCTGCCGGGAGACGGCAGAAACGCCCTTTCCGGGTCCTCCGCATTGATCCGGCACTCGATGGCGCACCCTCTTCTGTTGAGATCGTCAAACGTAAACACGAGTTCCCCGCCCGCTGCGATGCGGATCTGTTCCTTCACCAGATCCACTCCCGTCGTCAACTCGGTGACCGGATGCTCCACCTGTATCCGCGCGTTGATCTCCATGAAATAGAAAAGACCGTCCCCGTCCACCAAAAACTCCACCGTGCCCGCGTTGACATAGTCGACGGCCTCTGCCGCGGCAATGGCCGCCCCGCCCATGGCCTCCCGCAACCGGCTCGTCATGACCGGGGACGGCGATTCCTCGATCAGTTTCTGGTATCGCCGCTGTATGGTACATTCCCGCTCGCCCATATGCGTGACATGCCCGTGTTTGTCCGCGAGGACCTGAAACTCGATGTGTCTCGGCCCAACGATGCATTTTTCGATATAGACCTCGTCATTGCCGAATGCGGCACGCGCTTCTATTTTTGCGATCGGGAATTCCTCTGAAAGCATGTCCCGGTCCTGGCATATCCGAATGCCCCGTCCTCCTCCCCCGCCGGACGACTTGATCATCACCGGGTAGCCGATCTCATCGGATACCGCAGTCGCGTCATCCAGTCTGGCCACGCCCGCAGGACTGCTTGGAATGACCGGCACCCCTCTCTCTCGAACAATCCTCTTCGCCGTGATCTTGTCGCCGGCCAGATTCAGATTCTGTGGCGTGGGCCCGATAAATACCATGCCGGCCTGCTCGCATAAAGCGGCAAAAACCGCGTTCTCCGCCAGGTAGCCATACCCCGGATGGATGGCATCAACCCCGGTACGCTTCGCCGCGTCGATGATGCTTTCCATGTTGAGGTAGCTTTTGGCGCCGGGCGGAGGACCGATACAGACCCGCTCATCCGCCAGCCTGAGATGAAGTGAATTCTTATCCGCTTCCGAATAGACCGCAACGCTCTGTACACCCAGCTCCCGGCAGGCCCGAATAATCCGATATGCAATCTCTCCACGGTTGGCGATCAGGATTTTGGAAAACACGATCTATCCCTTCTCCAGAAGAAACACGAGGTCATTGTCCTTCAGGATTGCCTCGTTATCCGGCAGGACCTCCACGATCTTTCCGGAGACAGGCGCCTTGATCTTCTGAAAAACCTTCATGGTCTCCAAAAGACCCAGGACCTGCTTTTTCTTGACAACATCCCCCACCTCCACATAGGGCGGCTGATCCGGGGCCGGGCTTCTGTAAAAAACGCCCGACATGGGCGCCCTCACCTCAATTCGTTCGGCACTGCCTTCAATCCCGTTCATGTGTTCCCTCGTCTTTCTGGATACTCGATACCGGATACTGGATGCTGGATACTCGATACTGGATGCTGGATAGTTGATACGGAATGCCGGTCGCCCCCTTTCAACTTTAGGCACTTTAGATCACTTCAGGCGCTTCTCCTGTTAAGCCGCCCTCAGCCCCAGGATCTCCCTGGCCTCGGAGGGCGTGGCGATTTCCCGTCCCACCTCGCGGACAATCCCTGCCAGGGCCTCTACAAGCGCCCCGTTGCTCCCGGCTTTGGCGCCGTCGGGAAGATAGAATGTATCTTCAAGTCCGGTCCTGACGTTCCCACCCAATTCAACACACTTACGGTGAAGCGCCCATATCTCCTGTCTCCCCACGGCAATGACCTGATAATGGGTTCCCTCGATCATCTCCTCCACCAGGAGAGGGAGCCATTCCGGTTTGGCCGGCATGCCGCTCGCAACGCCCATGACGCACGAGATATGAGGGTCACCTTGAAACATCCCGTTTCGTTTGAAGAGTCCCACGCTCCGGATTATGCCCGTGTCAAAGCACTCAAACTCCGGGACCACCCCGTTTGCCGTCATCACATCCAGAAACCCCCTGATCTTTTCAACGGGATTGTCAAACAGGGCCGGGGGCCAGGCCCATGACCCATTGCTCCTCAATTTGAGATAATTGAGCGATCCGGCATTGCAGGCCGCCATCTCCGGCTTGAATTTTTCCAGGCAGGCCAGCGGGCCCGTGATGTCGGGACCCATCACGCCTGTGCTCATGCAGATAATGATCTCCGGCACCCGTGTCTTGATGGCCGCCAGGATGTCTCCCACCACATCCAGGTCCCACGTGGGCAGATGACCCAGACCCTTTTCCTGATTCCTGAAATGGCAGTGAACAATCGATGCCCCGGCATTATAGGCCTGCCGGGCATGCTCTGCCATCTCCTGGGGCGTGACCGGCACACTGTGGATGGCCGGATCCGTCAGCACCCCGGTCAGGGCGCAGGTAATCACCGTCTTTGAAACCAACTTTTACCCCCTTTGCAATGAAAATTGAGTATCTGTGGAATCGCTTCGCACTATCCGTTTATAATCGTTCACAAATTCCCATGATCCTCTCATTCCGCCCTGAACATGTGCCAGCTCAATCGCCCGAACAGCCTTGCCATTCATCCGTCATTATTCAATATTCACTTCTCACTATTCACTTCCTATCCCGGCGGCACGGTGTGGTTCTTGGCCCGTCTTGGCAGCGACGTCCTCTTGTTCCGGGTGATCTCCAGCGCCTCGACAATCTTTTTTCGCGTATCCCCGGGCAGGATGATCTCATCGACGATCTGGGAGGTCCAGGTGCGGGCCGCTTCAAAGACGTCCACCTTTTCACGCGATACACCCATATACGCCTCGTAAGCATCGTCTTCGATTCCTTTCCCGTAGACCATCCGATAATCTATCCGGGATGCCTCCACCGCGAACCGGGCAATGGGCCAGGCATAGGTCAGATCGGCGCCCATGCCCTTGAGACCCCCCATAATCATGCTCCCTGCATCGGCATAGGCCTCCCGAAGCACCACGCTGATCTTGGGCACTGTTGCGGTTGCGTAGACGTCGGCGACCTTGCCAGCGTGTCGGATGAGGCCCCGTGCCTCGTCCGATTCGCCGGGCACCACCGGCGGCGTGTCAACCAGGTTGACCAGGGGAATATTGTAAGCGTCCAGTGCCTGGAGAAACCGGTAGTATTTGTCGCACGAGTCGGGCTCCAGGATGCTTCCCGGAACCATGGGATTGCTGGCCGCCAGCCCCACCACCTGACCGTGAAACCGGCAGAAACAGGTGATCAGATTTCCGGCATATTCATTCTTGATTTCAAGATAGTCCCCCTCGTCCACCAGATGCCGGATGACCTCATGCATGTCATAGACATGGTCATAATCGTCCGGGACGAGGTCCACCAGGACCGGTGTCTCCCGTTCCGGGTCATCGGTCTGCTTCCACACGGGAGGGGCCTCCCTGAAGCTCTGCGGAAGGTAGCTGAGCAGGTGCCGGCACTGCTCTATGCAAGCCCTATCCGTGTCTCCCACAAGGTCACAGCTGCCGCTGAGCTGCATATGGTAGTCCGCACCCCCTACATTTCTGTCAATGACTTCGGATGTAGCGGCCTGGGTCTGACGCGGTCCGCCCAACCACATGTTTCCCGAGTTCCTGCTGATAATCAGGAAATCGCAGAGAGCGGGGATATAGGCCCCTCCGGCAATGCAGGGTCCCATGAGCACGGTGATCTGGGGAATCACGCCGGAATGAACGGACTGCACCCTGAACTGCCAGTCGATGCCGGCCATGGGGACGTCTCTGTATCCGAGCCGCCCTCCCGACGAATCCAGGAGTATTACATAAGGGATCCCCCACATGGCGGCCATTTCAATGGGCCGGGTGAATTTGAGCATATGCTGGGCTCCCACCGAGCCTCCCAACACCGTGAAATCGCTGGCATGAACCATGATCGTGCGCCCGTTGACCCTGGCCGTGCCCACCACGGCCCCGTCACAAGGGGCCTCGGGTATCCGGCCGTCAATGCGCATGCTGGTCGTCCCCACGCAGGAACCCAGTTCCCTGAAGGTCCCGGGATCGATGAGGGCCTCAATCCGCTCACGGGCAGACAGCTTGCCGCGGCTGTGCTGTCTCTCCATATGTTGCGCCCCGCCCCCTTCGAGGTTCTTGGCCTGGATCTCATGATATCTCCTGACGGCCGCTTCCATTCGATTCCCCATTGTCGACGCACCTCCCCCTATCAAGGACCTAAAGTGCCTAACGTTGAAAACCGGCAATCGGCATTCCGACCAACTATCCAGCATCCAGCATCCAGTATCCAGCATCCAGCTACGCCGGCTTGATAAAGCGCCGCTTTTCCGGCAGAGCCTCCTCCTTGTTCGCGGTCGCGTGCAACGCATGGATAATCCGGGACCGGGTCTCCCTCGGGTCGATCACTTCATGGACCGTATACCAGGTGGTGAACAGCTTGCCGAAAGTCATAACGCTGAACTCTTCCCGCAGAATGTTGAGGAAATAATTGTACACATCCTCGTAATTCCCGTCCTCCTTTGCGCGGGCAAGTTGTTTGTGAAACACTGCCTGAACAATCATCTCCGGTCCGGTAGGCGCGAACTCGGTAGTGGGCCAGGCGTAGATGTAATCCGGTCCCATCTTGCTGCAGCCCATAACGATGTTGGACCCTCCGTAGGACCGCCTCAGGACAATGCTTACCTTGGGGTTGGTCAGGTGCGCGTATCCGTGAAGGTTCTTGGCCCCGTGCCGGATGACCCCTTTCCGCTCCCACTTATCACCGGGCGGAAACGCCGTGGTATCCGACAGGGTCACCAGGGGGATATTGAACGCATCCAGGAACATGAGGAACCGGTCGTACTTATCCGAAGAGTCGGGTTCCATGATCCCGCTCAGTTCGTCCGGGTTGCTGGCGGCAATACCCGCCGCCATGCCGTCGAACCGGGCAAACCCCACGATCATGTTGGGGGCGAAGTCCTCCTGCAGTTCAAAAAATTCCCCGTTGTCCGTTATCAAATCGATCACCTCGTGCATATCATAGGTGAACTTGGGATCATCCGGCATAACATCCAGCAGGGCTTCTTCACGTCTTTCCGGATCATCCCCGGTTTCGACCCTCGCAGTCCTTTCCCAGCAGTTCTGAGGCATGAACCGGAGCAGGTCCCTGGCCATGCCGATGGCCTCCTCGTCGCTCCGGGCGACCCGGTGACACTGCCCGCTCTTTACCATGTGGAATTCGGCCGATCCCGCACCCTTTGACGCGATCTCTCCCCCCATCCACAAGAAACCGGTCTGTTCGTTCATAATCAGAAAATCGGAGAGTACCGGCACCTGGGCCATGGGTCCGGTGCAGGGCCCGAGCACCAGGCTGATGCGGGGAATCACTCCGGAATAAAGGCAGTAGGCACGCACCAGACGCGCCATGCCATGGAGCCCCACAAAGCCGTTCTTGAAGCCGAATCGGGAACCTGCCGAATCAAAGATGCCGATGACGGGGACCTGCTCCTGCCCTGCCATCTGAATCAGTTCGGCCATCTTCCACACCCCCTGGTCTCCGATGGCGCCGGACATGATCGTAAAGTCAACGGAGTAGACCATGACTTCCCTTCCGTCAATCCTTGCCCTCCCCATGACCACGCCATCCGCCGCGCTGGGCCGCCCCCGGGTTCCAGGTGGAAAAGTGAACTCCCTGACCACGGAGCCGAGTTCCTCAAAGCTTCCGGGATCGGCCAGGAGATCGATCCGCTCCCTCGCGGTCAATTTTCCCAGTTCGTGCTGGAGCGCTATCCGGTCGTCTCCGCCGGCCCGCGCGTTCTCTTCCCGGACCTTGCTCAGCTTTTCAAGGTATCCATCCATCCACTGTCCCATGCTGTTCTTCTCCTCCAGTCAAACGTGGGGAACCGACATCTCAATGTGCGCTCTCTTTTCAATACCGCCAAACAGAAGGTTGCAGAGGCTTTCGGTCAGATCGTCCGGCGAGATCTCACGGTCAAAAACGACCCCGGTCAGGCATAGATTTTCCAGGGCGCCCAGAATCGCCTGCCGGATGACCCGGGGCGAAATATCTTCCCGGATCTCCCCCTGGGCAATCCCTTCCTCGATGACACCCAGCATGATCTTGCTGTATTTTTTGACCAGTTCATAGGGCCTGCTCGTATAGTAGTCCGAGAAGCTCCGCACATCGACGAGGAGGATCTTGGCAAAGACCCGATCCGTGGCGTACACATTGATATGAGACCATATGAGCTTTCTCAATCTGTTGAGTGAACCCTTGATTCCCTTCAGGTCTATCTCAAAACGGGTATCGTAGTGTTCCAGGTATTCCCTGAGCACCTCGTAGAGGAGGTCCCGCTTGTCCTTGAAATACTTGTAGATGAGGGCCTCTGTCACACCGGCCGTCCGGGCGATCTCGGCCGTGGTGATGGAACCGAAATCCCTTTTTTCCAGCAGCGAGCGCAAAGCCCCGGCGATCTTTATCCGGCCCGGCGGAAAGGCCGCTGTCAGGCTATCGGCCCCATACCTGCTTGAACTGCCTGCATCAGCCATGATGCCCCTCACTCCCTCTTTCCCGGCCCGGGTCGAATGCGACCGAGCCGCCGGGTCCTTACCAAAGCCATAGTTAGCTTCATTTACCCATGCTGATATTTGAAAATATATCCTGGCATGATTTCGAAAGCTTATCCTTGTTAGTAAACGTTACTAACTTTGTCAAGCCTTTTTCAACGATGCCATGGTGGATTGGCTCCGTGAAGCCTGTGATACCCCATTGGGACACGACATGCTTCCTCTTGACAGAAAGCGGCAACTTTTCTACCATCCTTTTCAAAAAGATCTTCCGAAGACCCGCCACCGGACAGAGAAGAGGGAGAACAGGGCAATTCCTGAGGGTCAAGCCCAGGCCGTATCGACACGAACATGACAGGTTCTAAAAGGGTTTATAAGGGCATATGGAACCGGGAACGGGTTCTCCTCATGGCGGCCTCGTTTCTGGCCTACGCCAATATTTCGGTCTTTTTTCAATTTTATCCGTATCTTCAGACACTGCCCATCGACCCGGGGAGCTACGGTCTTCTGATCGGCGCATTTTCCGCCACATCCCTGATCCTCCGGCCATGGGTCATTCCTTTCATTACAACGGACAATGGCAGACGTTATCTGTACATAGGCACGGTTCTGATGATTGTTTCCCTCGTCGCCTACCGATGGGCCGGCGGTTTCTGGGGCATGTTGCTGGTCCGCATCGTGCACGGCCTCTCCTTTGTCTTTAGCGGCGCCTCTCTCATGGCCATGCTGGTGAGCCGCATTCCCCCTGGCCACAGCAGTCAGGTGTTCGGCGTCATGTCCATCGTGGTCATGCTCCCTAACACGATCGTGCCCCCCATCTGGCCGCTTCTGAATTCTTTCTTTGATGGATTCGACAACGTGTTGACCGCCTTTGCCCTGTTTACCTGCCTCATGTTTCCCATGGCCGCCCTGACTGGAAGGTCGGGGGAAGAGGAGGGAACCGGACAGCCCCAGGCCCGACTGAGCCGGGCCGACATCAAGGAGGACCTGGCCGACCATCGTATCTGGGGTCTGCTGTCGGCTATGCTGTTCCTGTATTGCGGCGTGGCGCTGGTCTTTTTCTTTCTGGTCGGCCTGGCGCATAAAAACGGTCTGGCCGAAGTCGGACTCTTTTTCACATTGACCACCTTCTGCGAGATTGCCGTCCGGGTGGCTGCCGGTCAGGCATTCGATCGAATGCCCAAAGCCTATGTTATCACCGGGACCATGATCGTGCTCTGTCTGGGGTATGCCCTTTTGGGCCGGGTGACAAGCCAGCCGGCTTTTTATGCGCTGGCCGGCGTGCTGGGACTGAGCTGGGGGGTGGCCATGCCGGTTTGCAATGGATTGATGTTCGACTGGTCGCAGCCCCGCCACCGCGCATTCAACACCAATCTGGGGCTGCAGATGTTTCAGGGCGGGTTTTTCATCGGACCCTTCGTGGGCGCTTTTATACTGGACCATGCCTCGTTTGCCCGGCTCTATGATTTAGCCGCGGCCCTCGCGCTGGCCGCGGCGGCGATCATGGCTGTGCTGGGCAAACAGGACACGCGGTGAGGCAGTTGCGCAGGTAAAGCCTTAGTCGAGAAGATGCTGTTTTTCCGACATCCGGCCCGGCCATCGAATTTGACCCCAGCCTCCCGGCGCCCGGCAGGCATTTTTTTGCCGCCTATTGCGACTGCGGCCGTTTCCGGACGGCTTCCCAGTCTCCCTTGACCCGTTCGAAAATGCCCCTGGCCCGGTCATTCTGCAGCCGGATCCCCTCCCAATGGGGTCGGTGAAGGGTCTTCTGCATGAGAAGCCCGTCCTCGTCGAACCAGCGGGGAAGCAGCCCGCCCAGAAAGTAACCGTGTTGACGAAGCAGGTCCACCATGCCCCCGACCCACGGGCAGGCGAGCCTCAGCCAGATCTGCAGTACCTGGACCCCCTGGCCGAGAATGCGCCCTTCTTCAGCCTCGAATACCTCACGGACATCGTCCCCGATCCCTTCCACCGCAACCCGGGCCACCTGTGCGAAATCGAAGACCTGCGTGGTCAGCCGGGTGCGTTCGACCGGGGGCGGCTTCAGGACGGATATCAGACGCTCCCTCCTGTCGTCCAGCGCATCGTAGAGGAAATCCAGTGCATCGCGGTACACCTCGGGAACATACACGGTATGGGGATGGGGAGCGAGCGTAATGACCTCCAGAAGCGCGGCTACCCGTCCCTCTGCGCTCTGCTCCCGGACATAGGCGGATGCGGGCATGAGATCCACCTCCAGGGCGTGCTTGATGAAGCCGAGGCTGTAGCACATTTTCTGGGCAAAGAGGTGGTTGCAGACAGACTCCCCGAAGATGGTCTCCACGCGGAAGACCCTGGGGCCCACCTCCATGCTGTGAGCGTTCATGCGGGTAAAGATGCCTTTGCCCCCCCGGTAGTCCCTGTGAACCACGCCGGCTCCCGACTCGTAGACCAACGGGCAGGGCGCGCTGCGAAACAGGGCGTTGTGCCCCACGATATCTCCCCTGGGCGTGCGTGCCACGCTTGAAATGACGCGGCCCGCAGCGTTTTCTTCGGTCAACCGTTTGGGTTCAATGTAAGTACGGATCGGATAGTCCTCGCCGTAGATCGAAAGGAAGAGGCGGGTCACCCCCTCAGCATCTTCAGGCCGGAAGAGATCCACCTCCCAGTCCTGTCCGGGTTCGATGTCTGTATGTTCTGTCATGCTTTCGATCCTTACGAAGAGGTTAACAGGGGATCACCCCAGACACGGACGTGTCTCCCTCCCGGGGTGACCGGGCCGGAAATCCTTTGCCGGACCGTGAACGAAAACAGCCAGGGAGCCGAAAAAGAAGGTTTCCCGCGACCTCTCGGCGGTAGCCCGCACTGGCCCGCAGGTCATCGATGGGCGAAACGGCCTTTTTTGCCAGGCAGGCGGCGCGCCTGAGGGTTTGCTCATCGAGGAGACAACCTTCCAGGGCCTTCTCGGCGGCCTCGGAGGTCACCACGGTAGGGCCCACGCTTCCCCAGGCGAGACGCGCCTTGAGGATGCACCCCGAAGGGTCCAGGCGCAGGATGGCCGCCAGGCTGACGACCGATATAGCCAGGCTCCCGCGCTGTCCCACCTTTTCAAAGTGCTGGATCAGACCGCTTCCCGGCCTTTTCAGACGGACTCCTTTCAGGACCTCTCCCGGGCCCAGAGCGGTCTTTCCCGGGCCGAGGATGAAATCGCGAATGGCCATCCGCCTGCTGCCTGCATGCCCGGATATCTCCACTTCCGCCTTCAGCACATAGAGGGGCGGAAGGGTGTCTCCGGCCGGGCTGGCCGTGACCACATTGCCGCCGATGGTTCCCATGTTTCGAACCAGGGGCGACCCCAGGACCTCCAGGGCCTGGGCCAATAAAGGAAACCCTTCCCGTACCAGCGGATTTTGGAGACATTCCGTATGCGTGACGGCCGCCCCGATAAAAAGACCCTCCTGTGTCTTCCGGATGTCCCGAATTTCCCGGACCCGCTCGAGACAAACGAGCACCCCCGGAACAGGCCCTCCTTTGCGAAGCCGGACCAGGAAATCGGTCCCCCCGGCATAGACCCCGGCACCGGGATTTTCAGCAAGGACCCGCCACACATCCTCGAGATCGACAGGCAAAAGGACGTTCATGATCCTGATTCCTTTGGCCTGCCGTCGACCGCCGCCTCCACCGCATCCACGATCTTCTGGTAACCTGTGCACCGGCACAGGTTGCCGCTGATAGCCCGGCGGATGGTCTTTCTGTCGGCATTGGGCCGGGTCCTGAGCAGATGGGAGGCCGTCACCATCATCCCAGGCGTGCAAAAGCCGCATTGAACAGCGCCATGGGAGACAAACCGCTCCTCCAGCGTCCTTGCCGACCCGGACAGGATCAGCCCCTCGATGGTTTTCACCTGCCGGCCCTCGAGCTGGGCGGCCAGCATGAGGCAGGAAAGCCGCGGGATGCCGTCCACCAGGATGGCGCAGGCCCCACACTCGCCGGAGCCGCACCCCTCTTTGGTCCCGGTGAGTCCCAGATCCTCCCTGAGGAGATCCACCACCCTCCTGTCGGGATCGGTCTCCATTGCCGCGGCCTCGCCGTTCAGTTCAAATCGAAGCAACATGAAGCCCCCTCGCCTGAAACCGTAGGTTGACTGCCCAAAAATGACGATTGAAAAAATTCGTAAGTCACGTGAAAATCATCTCAGCTTTTTCGTCGAGCATCCCGTCCTACCGGGATCGTTTACCTGTTTCACCTTTCGGCACGCTGCAGGATTACCGCTTCTTATTTCCAAACTCCACGCTCCAAACTCCACATTTCAGTCACTTCTCCTAAAAGCCGCGTATTAATTCTGGTTATCCCCACGTCCAAGAGCCGCCAGCACCTTTTCGGGCGTGAAGGGAGAGCGGAAGATCCGGATCCCGCAGGCGTCCGCCAGGGCATTGGCCACCGCAGGGAGCGGCCCGTCCATACCGATTTCCCCGGCCCCTTTCAAACCGAAAGGACCGGTGCTTTCCGGGATTTCCACAGCCATGCACACCATTTCCGGCACGTCCAGACTCATGGGGATGATGTAGGTTGTCAGGTCAGAGGTCAGCACGGTTCCTTCCCTGACCTTCAACTCCTCGTAGAGCGCATAGCCCAGACCCTGGGCCACAGCGCCCTGGATCTGCTGCTCAAAGATCTGGGGGTTGACGATGCGGCCGCACTCGGATACAGCCAGGTACCGGTCGACCCGTACCGCCCCCGTAAGCCGATCCACCTCCAGCCGCACCAGGTGCGCACCGTAGGAAAAGAGCAGATGGGGGATTCCGTGGAGGCGTAGATTCGGGTCATGGGTTACGGTTTCGGCTGCCGCAGGCGCCCGGAACCGCCATGTAGCCGTCCGTTCCGCAGGGTCCATGAAGCGGGCCAGATCACTGAGGGGCACATCCCGGCCTGAAGGGAGGTGTCGTACCGCGCCCGGCACAAGAGCCGTTTCCCCGGGCCCCGCGGCCATGAGCAGGTCTGCAGCCCGGGCCAGGAGACGTCCCTTCAGAAGATCCGCAGCCCCGATAAGTGCGTTTCCGAAGGTATAGGTGGTGCGGCTCGCCGTGGCCGAACCCGAGGGAAGGGTCCGGGACGTATCCGGGAGGACCGCTTCCAGGCACTCCATGTTCTGGTTGAGAAGATCACCGGCCATCTGCAGGCAGGTGCTCACGTTGCCCTGACCCATGTCTACCACGCCGCAGTAGACACGAAATCTGCCGTCGGACATGAGTTCAATCTTGGCGTTGGCCGTGTCCGGTATAACCGGGCCGTAGCCCATGGCGTGCATGACCGCCGCAATTCCCACGCCCCTCAGTTTGTCCGGGCCCGCCCTGTTCTTCCATGCAGAGCGTTTTTTCCAGAGAGGGTGACGTTCCAGGGTTTCGAGGCATTCCAGACATCCCGTAGCGCCGGACAGGGTGATGCCGACGACATTTTTGTCACCCCGTCTGACCGCGTTTCGCTTTCGGATCTCCAGGGGCGACATGCCCAGCCGTTCCGCCAGCATGTCCACCGCCTGCTCCATGGCGGCGTGCACCTGAGCGACGCCGAATGCCCGGAAGGCCCCTCCTACAGGATTGTTGGTATAGACCGACCAGGCCCTGAGGCGCGTGTTGGGAATCCGGTAGGGGCCCCCTGCGTGTTCCAGCCCCAGGGCCATCACCGCGCCGCCCAGATGGTCGTACGGACCGGTATCGTAGTAAATACGGACATCCAGCACACTGAAAATGCCTTCGTCCCCGGCGCCCAACCGGTAGTAGAGCTTTGCAGGATGCCTCTTGACGCTGGCCAGAATACTCTCTTCGCGGTCCCACCACATCTTGACCGGTTGGCCGGGGCAATGAAGGGCGGCCAGGGCCAGCAGGCTCTGGACCGTGATACCATCCTTGCCGCCGAAGGCCCCACCGCAGTAGGGGGCGATGATCCGGATGCGGCCCGTCTCGATCCCCAGGGCTTCGGCCACCTCGGCCCTGTCCCGGAAGGGCGTCTGGGTGGAAACAACGATCTCGAGCCCGCCGTCGTCCTTCAGAAGGGCCTGGCCGCACTCGGTCTCGAGATAAGCGTGCTCCTGGCTGGCCGTCTCGAACACGGCCTCAACGATGGTCCGGCACGATCCGAATGCCGTTTCGACTTCTCCCCTTTCCAGGCATCCGTGCAGCAGGATGTTGCCGCCTGCATGCGCCTCGTGAATCAGCGGGGCCCCCTCCAGGATTGCCTCCTCCGGGTCGAAGACCCCGCGAAGGGGTTTCCCTTCCCACGTGACCCGATTCAGCGCCTCTCTCAGGACCCGCCTGTCCCTTGCGACCACAAGGGCCAGGCCGTCCCCACAGTGCCGGACCCGGTCGTCGGCGAGCACCGGCTGATCCTTCCGCACGACCCCCTGACGGTTGGTTCCCCGGACGTCCGCTGCGGTGAGCACGCATCGAACGCCCTCCACCTTGCGGGCGGCGTCCGTATGAACGGCAAGGATCTCGGCGTGGGGCACCCCGGCTCTTTTCACCCCGGCCCACAGAAACCCCCGGTCATAATAATCTGCTGCGTATCGCACCTGGCCGGACAGCTTGTCGAGGGCATCGGATCTCGGGACGGCACAGCCGATCTGGGGGATGTCCGTTCTATGGCCCATAGCTTTTCTCACCCGTCTCCTCGATCAGACCCCACAGGGCCTCCAGGAAGACCGCCATCGCCTCCTTGCCGGCGATAGTCAGCCGGATAAACCCGGGAAAGCGAAAGCCCGTCATGGTCCGCACCATCACGCCCCGGGTCATGAGCTTGCGGAAGGCCAGGTTGTCGTTCAGCGGGAGCCGGATCATGAGAAAGTTTCCCTCGCCATTGATGTAGGGAAGTCCCATCCGGTTCAGTTCTTCCGTCACCAGGCGTTTGCCTTCGCGGACCATCTCCCGGGTCCGCTGGATGTGTTCCTGGTCGTCCAACGCCGAAAGGGCCGCCTCCTGGGCAATTGCGTTGACCGAATAGACCACACAGGTCTTTCGGATGACATCCACCACCTCCCGGTCTCCTGCCAGATAGCCGATCCGGAGGGCCGCAAGGCCGTACATCTTGGAAAAGGTCCTGAACACCACCAGGTTGGGGTACTCCCGGATCACGTTCATGCCGTCCGGAAAATCCTCCTTTTCCACGAACTCGCAGTAGGCCTCATCCACCACCACGATCCGTTCGCCTCCAACCCGGTCCAGGAACCGCCTGAGCCTCGATTCGTTCCAGAAGGCGCCGGTCGGGTTGTTGGGGTTGCAGAGGAAGAAGATCTTGGTCCGGCCGTCCATACGCGCCAGTAATCCCTCATCGTCGAAGCCGTAATCCTTCAGGGGCACGAGCCGCGGCTCCACCCCGGAGAACTCGGCCACCCATTCATAGACGGCAAAGGTCCTGTCGGCCGTGATAATATTGTCTCCTTCCCGGCAGAACGCCTTGATCATGAAGGTGATGACCTCGTTGGCGCCGTTCCCTACCAGGAACTGGTCCGGGTGGAAACCGGATCGCTCAGCCAGCCTGTGCCGGAGATGATAGGAATCGCCGCTGGGATAAACCGCGGCCCTCCGGGATGGAAACCGCTCGATGATCCTGCATGCGGCCGGGGGCGGACCCAGGGCATTCTCGTTGTTGTTGAGGCGAAAGATCCGGGAACATCCGTAAAACTTCATGAGTTCGTCATCCGGTCTGCTGGGGATGTAGGCCTTGAACTGCCTGACGTGAGCGGGAACAAGCCTCTCCAGAGGGGGGCGAATCATTTGGAAGGCTCCTCCCACTGAAAGACCACCAGATCCCTTTTCCCGGCGTAAGGGAGTATCAGCCGGGGCTCAAACCCGTTTTCAAGGAGCGCAGGGGTGAAATCGGCATGCCAGGGAATGCCCAGGTCCATTTCAAAAAGGATGTGCCGGATCGGTTCAGACGAAAACCGGCCCAGATGATCGGCCACGTTCTTCGGGATGTCATCGCCGGTTCCAAGAGGTCGCAGGATCACCCGGCTCGCCTGGCGATACACATCCGAGGAAAGCACCGATCTGGCAGGGCGTCTCTCCGGACGGGGTTCCACCGGTCGAACCTCCCGGGGAAGGACAAGCTCCCGGTACCGTTCCAAGAGATACGGCTTCAGATCGGGATGAGCCCATACCACAGCGCCCGGATCTTCCCGGAGGAGGCGGAACCATGCGGGAATACGCCTTGGAGGACCCTCTGCGGAAAAGAGGGACAGGGTCCCCAGGGTCTCGATTTCTGTTTCAGGCAGATGCCCGGTGGGAAACTGGCAGAGGAACCCGATGGCCTTGGTCCGGGCAACAGCCTCAAGGGACGCGTTCAGGAGCCTGCCGGCAATGGTTTCCGATAAGGCGGGCTGATTGAAAACATAGGGGCCGGCGCACTCCACGGTTTTTTCATTGAACCATCCCCAGAAGATCCCACCGCCCGGGTGTCCGGCGTCATCGACCGCCATAAGGACCTGAAGATCGCCCCACGCCACCATGTCCACCACCTTTTCAGGAAATCGAAAGGCGCCGGGAAACAGGTAGGCCGGGTAAAGAAGGTTGATCAAACCGACCATCACCCCTATTTCCTCCGGACCCGGTTCCCGAATCTGAAAGGCATTGAGTGCACCGGGGAGGGTCTGCGGGTCATGGGAGACCGGCGCATACGCCTTTTCCCTGATAAGGACGAGACGGATCCCCCCGGCCTCCGACCTTTCGATCTGCAGCCGGTCCACAGCGCGCGAGGCCAGCAGCAGGCCCATCTTCGCCACACTTTCCGGGTCGTCGGGTCTGACCACTGCGGTGATGTTGAAGGCCCCCATGTCGAAATCCGATACAGGCAGGTCGCATATGGCTCGCATGCAGTAACCGCCGGCCTCCAGGCGGAGTGTCATACGATCGCTGGTCCGGACGATGGCCGAGGTGTAGGAAAAAACCTCCTCCATGGCCAGCGTCATGGAGAGGGACTCGTTAGGGCCGAGACCCATGGCCAGGGCCGTCTTCTCCACAGCCCCCGTAACTACGGGAAGATAGGCAGCGTTCAGGGGGACGCACAACAGAACATCGGATCGATTTCGGTTCATCAGGGGTACGGCTCCTTTTTTCAGATAGGATATTGTCACGAATCAGATGGCAATTGTCAACGGCATAGAGGACAGAAGGCGAAGCTCTCATATGAAGAAAAAGCTCACATCCCTGTCAGGATTCCGGTCCTGACTTTGCCTTGACACCCGCCCGTCGAAGGGTCTATAGTTCGGCCCCCGGAAAAGGTTCTCTGATCGCCTCAGCCATCACCTCGGCTGTATGACCGCCGCCCCTGGCAGTGTATAGGGTCAGAGCCTTCTCAGCAGAACGCTCTCCGGTCGGGACAGCCATCGACATCTGTATGGAACCAGGGTACATACGCCACAAAAAAAACGGCAGGAGAAAAAAGAAAGAATATATCCCAATGAGACTTAACCGGACAGGAAAAGTAATCGACGACTTCTACGTGGTTGGAAATCCGGCAGTCCCCGCCTATCTGATGGACGGACCGGCGCCGGTCCTCTTTGACGCAGGTCTGACCGCCTTAAGCCGGCGATACAGGGACCACATTCGGGAAATCCTGGGCGGCCGCACGCCTGCCTGCCTTTTCCTGACCCACTCTCACTTCGATCACATCGGCGCTGCAGCCTATCTCAAGAACATTTATCCGACTATGCAGATTGCCGGCTCACAGAGAACACAGGAGATCCTTCGGCGAAACAAAGCGGTTCAAATGATCCGGAGCCTGAACCAGGAGGCCGGAGGCGCGCTGAAGGCTTTGAACGAAGGAACGATCCATACAGGTCTATTCGAGCCTTTTGAGCTGGATCTGAAACTGAAGGGCGGCGAGAGCATTCAAATCGATTCGCACTCCCATGTAGAGGTCATCAACACGCCGGGCCACACCTGGGACTTCATGAGCTACTGGGTCCCTGAAAAGAATCTTCTCATTGCTTCCGAGGCGGCGGGCTGCGACGACGGAACGGGCTATATCCTCACCGAGTTCTTAGTGGATTATAATGCTTACGTCAGCTCCCTTGAGGGGTTGAGCCGGTTGAACCCCGATGTCCTGTGCCAGGGCCACGGGCTCGTCTTTACCGGCCAGGATACTCGCGCACACATGCATCGAGCCCTGGAGCATGCGCCGCGATTCCTTGCCATGGTAGAGGCATTTTTGGAGGTAGAACAAGGCGACCTCGAACGGACCGTCGCCCGGGTCAAGGCCGTTGAATGGGATCCAAAGCCCTGGCCCAAGCAGATCGAGTCCGCCTATGTGTTAAACACCCGGGTACGGGTCGAAAATATTCGCCGGCACGCCGACCTGTCACATCGGAGAAGTACCTGAAGTGCCCTAAATTGCCTGAAGTTGAAAGGGAGCGACCAGCATGCAGCATCAAGTTTCACGGTAGAACGTAAGTTCCCAGACATCGCCTTCCGAATCATGCCGAAGGATGTATGTCGCCCCATCGTCACCCTTCACCTTGAAATAGCGATGTTCCGGATCGAGCCAGCGGTCAACGACCTCTCTGATCTCGACCCGCCGGTCGTGCAGCCAGAAACGACGGGGGGTCTCTTCCCCCCTGTACCCTGAATAACAGTCCACGCGAATTTCCATTGACTCCCTGCCTCAAGACCTTCCCGGCATCACGCCGGTAACGCCTTTTCATCGAGGTCTCTGATACGGCCGCTATCTGACCCCTTTCCACCCATCCGGATTCTGGGTCACCAGTTCCTCAGATACCGCTCGATCTCCCGCCTGTGCCTGGCCACGTAATTGCAGCTGGGATCTTCACCGCACGTTCGGCATTTCAGATCGTAGCAGGAATTAATGGTTTGACACCGTGGGCAGATATAGTCTTCCCTGATCTCTTCGAGCCATTGTCTGTAACCGGCAGCCTTGATCCGTTCAAGATTGGACCACAGATCGATCCGATGCGGCATTGCCGATTGAAACTGTTTCAGGTCATCGCAGGGATATGCTTCACACTCACTGCAAAAGTCGATGCCGCGTCCCTCCGCACACACGAACATCCTGCATTTTTCACAATATGGCAACCTCTTGTCTGACCGGCATCCATAGCACCTGCTCTCTTCTTCGGAAAAATGGAACTGCAGCGCGAGCCTTTTGAGTCTTTCAGGGTCTTCAGCCGTGGCAATAAACCATGAGCACGCCTCACAGTAAAGGCCGCATACGGCAGCCCATTTCTTGTCCGATCCGCCGGCCTGCTTTCCTTCCTTTTTCAACGCGATCCCCTCTCTCAATTACGGATGCATGCCATTTTTCGCAACGAGCCTGTCAAAACAGTGCAAAAACAGCTGATTTATCCATTTCGCATGCAATAAAATCAAGTGCCTACGAAGCTCAAATTACGGGTTCAGAATTTTTCGACAGCCTCAACATGGTACTCACGGCCGGCGAAACGCCGTACCGTGCAACGGATGGTTCGCTCTCAATTGGGCTTCCTCATTTCGCCTGGAAGCCGGTTATGTCTTGATGGTCTTCGACTTCCGGAGGAAGTTCGCCTTGATCCAGTTCCAGTTCAGGATCACGTGCAGCGCGGCAACAATGGCAAAGACAATGCCGCCTCCTTCGTGCATGACCTTAAATGCTTTGTAGGGCAGCACATCGTGCAAGACTGCCATCAGAACCTGATTGATCAGGAGAAGCCCGAGCACCGGATTGATTATCTTCAGAATTGAGTTCCTCATGAATTTCTCCTTCGCATTCTACTTCGATTGAACGCCGGCGGTCAGCCGGGCGGGCTGCAGGCCCGCGGCGGCTGCACCGACTCAGGCGCGGACACTTCCTGGCGTTTCATATCCAAGTCCATGCGTTCGGTGCCCATTGGGTTGCAACATCGGGCGCTCCAGATCGCCGTCATGTCTGGAGGAATGCGAGCAGATCGGCGTTGATCCGGTCCTTATTGGTAGAGCACAGGCCGTGCGGCAAGCCCGGATAGGCTTTCAGCGTGGCCCCTTTGACGATCTTGGACGAAAGCATGGCCGAGGCGCCGATTGGCACGATCTGGTCATCGTCGCCGTGCATGATGAGCGTCGGGACGTCGAACTTCTTGAGATCGTTAGTGAAGTCCGTCTCGGAAAAGGCCTTAATGCAATCGATCACGGCTTTGAATCCGGCCTGCATCCCCTGAAGCCAGAACGAATCCCGCACGCCCTGCGAGACCTTGGCGCCCGGCCGGTTGGCGCCGTAGAACGGCCCGGTAAGATCCTTGAAGAACTGCGAGCGGTCGGCAAGCACGCCGGCGCGGATTTTGTCGAACACGGCGATCGGCAAGCCGCCGGGATTGGCGGCCGTTTTCAGCATTAGAGGCGTCACCGCGCCGATCAGCACGGCCTTGGCCACACGTTTGGTGCCGTGGCGGCCGATATAGCGGGCGACTTCGCCTCCGCCCGTGGAGTGCCCGACATGGATCGCTTTCTTCAGATCAAGCTTTTCCACGAGTTCCGCGAGATCGTCGGCGTAGGTGTCCATCTCGTTGCCGCTCCAGGGCTGACCCGATCGCCCGTGGCCGCGGCGGTCATGGGCGATGCAGCGGTATCCGCGCTCGGCCAGGAACACCATCTGGTCATCCCATGCGTCAGCGGTCAGCGGCCAGCCATGGCTGAAGACCACGGGTTGCCCGCTACCCCAGTCCTTGTAATAAATCTGCGTGCCGTCTTTCGTCGTGATCGTGCTCATAGTTTGCCTCCTTTTCAGTCGCAACGGTGGTCAGCCAAGGTTCTCTGCCGCGAAACCCCAGTTAATTAATTTATCCAGCACTGCGTTGACATAGTCCGCGCGGCGGTTCTGATAATCCAGGTAGTAGGCGTGTTCCCACACGTCGATGGTCAATAGCGGCTTCATGCCTTTGGTCAAAGGTGAATCCGCATTACCGGTCCTGACCACCTCAAGCTTGTCGCCATCCAACGCGAGCCACGCCCAGCCGCTGCCGAACTGAGTAGTTGCCGCAGTCGCCAACTCCTTCCTGCATGCGTCCAAGGTGCCGAAGGAAGTCACGATCTTTTGCTTCAAGGCTGCAGGCGGTTCTCCACCACCGTTAAATTTCAAACTACTCCAGTAAAACGTATGGTTCCATGTTTGTGCGGCATTATTAAAAATCGCGGTTTTGTCCACTTTACCTGCAGTTTCAGTTATGATTTTCTCTAATTTTAGCCCTGCAAACTCCGTTCCCGCAACCAGCTTGTTCAGGTTATCAACATATCCCTTGTGATGCTTGCCGTAGTGGAAGCCGATCGTTTTTGCGGAGATGACGGGATCCAGCGCGTTATTCGCGTAGGGCAGGGTCGGTAGGACATGGGGAGATGCACTTTCAGTCTTGTCATTGATCATCATTTTACCTCCTATGTGGTGACGTAAAAGCCTAACACTGACCTAACAGGCAGGTCGGGATTGCTACCATACGGTTTTTTAAAATGTAAATGCTGTCTAAAGATCAGAAGAATAATTTGGCGATTTAATAGCCTGTCCTGTTCAGTGAGATGTCATATTTGATTTGTAGACTTCTTTTCGATGCCGTATTCTGAGAACAAGAGTCGTATCCCCTATGATAGAAAAAATTACCCTGAAGTCTCCGACTCCAAATTTTCTTAACCCGGAGAATTTTCCGGTCAATGTCGGCAAAGTTTCGGCTATTTGCGGGAGGTCGGCTTCAATTTTATCTAAAATTTTTTTAACCTGTTCTTTGTCTATTTTTTTAAGATCACGCGAAACGGATTTCTTGAATGCTATTTTATAATTCAAGTTCTTTCCTCAAAGCTCCAATAGAAATAACGGGATCGGATGTATCATGCAAACGATCATAGGCGACCTGTAAATCTGCAATTTGAGACAAATAGGCCTCCAGGGCTTTTTGAACGTGAAATGATTTGGTCCGTTCTGTTTCTCTTGCAATTTCAGATAATTTCATGGCGAGTTCGTCAGAAATTCTTATGGACAATGCTTTACCCATACATCACCTCCAATGTATTTAGTTGTAATACATTGTAATCATTGTCAGGCTAATTCGCAAGCCTTTTCCAGGGCGGGGAAGTATAACGGGGAACTGTCGGGCGGCATGGTTTTTGCCGACCCGACCAGGGTGATGTTGGGCCATTTAAGTATTTGCGGGCATAGCTTCTGCATGGAGCTTCAAGCCAAGAGCGCCAACAACTTTAAGTACTGTGTCAAAGCCAGGTGTGCGTTCTCCCGACAAGGCTTTGTAAAGGCTTTCACGAGACAAACCTGCATCTCGCGCTACTTGTGTCATGCCCTTGGCACGTGCAATATCTCCCAAGGCTTTAGCAATAAATGCGGCGTCGCCATTCGCCTCTTCTAAGCAGGCTTCAAGGTATGCCGCCATTTCCTCTGGGGTGCGGAGGTGTTCCGACACATCGTATTTGCTGGTTTTTGTCTTTGCCATGGCTTTCTCCTATAAATTATGAGATAGACGTAAGGCGGTTTTGATGTCCTTAGACTGACTCTTTTTGTCACCACCAGCCAATAGGATGATCACCTTTTGTCCCACCTTTTTGTAGTACACACGATATCCGGGGCCGTAATCAATCCGTAACTCCGAAACACCTTCACCAACTGGCTTTACATCTCCTGGGTTGCCTGCCGCTAACCTTTCAATCCGAACAAGGATACGAGCACGGGCACTGATGTGTTGTAACCCGTCAATCCATTTGGCAAAAGTTTCTGTCTTGCGGATTTCAATCATAGCCATATTGTAGCCAAGAGGCTACATTTGTCAAGAAATTTCTTAGCTTGGGTAAGGCTCAACGCCAAGTTCACCGGGGAGCTAAGCGAATCCGGTGAAACGACAGGTTCATGGCGCCGGTTGATGGCTGAGCCTTCCTATCGGCTTTCGTGTCGCGTCTCGCGCCTCACGCGTCGCGTTTGTCGCCCTTCCCTTGACGTTTCCAGGTCCATCGCAAGGCAGAAACAACCAGCGAAAATTATAATGCCGACACGAGATTTAGACGGGACGTGTCCAAGACGACGGATTCCGGGAACTCGGCATGGAGGAAAGGTTACGGGTTACGGGGTCGGGTGTTACGGTGTTACGGTGTTACGGGGTCGGGCCAAGGTAACCTATTGAGATCTATAAATTAACGTCCCATAAATAGGTGTTTTCAGGCCCCATATCGTCCTTTTTGCCCCCGAAATGGGCGGTATAGGGGACAGCAGGTTCTCGGAGTTGATACGAATCTCCAGCTTCCATACTTTCCCGTCCGATAGCCAATGCTCCCATCAGGGATTTCACCTTTTCAATAAATCCTTGGCTTCCGACAGCGATACTCCCGGTCCATTTTTCGTCACGGGTATTCCTTCCATTTTCCAGGTAGTCGTCCACCCACCTCTTGTGATGAACTTTCACTTCATCATAGGTATCAAAGCCAAGAAGCTTTGTGAGCCTTTGATAATCAATCAAGACATTCTTCCTCCTGGGCTCCTGTATCTCGTTGTAACCACAAAATGGCCATTCCGATGGATGAGCGACAACTCCGGCCCTCACGATATTGAGATCAATGTATACAAGACATCTGAAAAGATGATCCCCGCCTTCGATTGCTGTTGCATGATAACGGTCTTCCCAAAAAGCTCCCTTTCGACCCTTCCGTTGATTGAACTCTTGGCCTGTTCTTCCCGCAATCAGCTTAATTGAATTTGGAATAACATCACGTTCCTGGCCCCCAACCACAAGGAGATGGATGTGGTTCGATGTTACCACATAGTTCAACACCACCAAACCATAACGCCTTCTCGCTTCATACAGCCACTGAAGCCATCTCCTGCGATCCCTGGCGAACTTCAGCAGGAACTCCCTCTTATGGCATCTGTGAGTGACGTGCCAAATCTGACCTGGAATGTAATGTCGTTTTGCCCTTGCCATGGTTCAATTCCAATAATGCGTTTTTTCCTGTCAAAAAGTGCGATATAGGCCCAAAATGAGGGGGTATTTCAAGCGTATTCGTTTTAATCTATGATAGTTAGATTGGCCCGACCCCCAACCCCTCGATCTGCTCGGCGTCGCCGAGCAAAGTAGACAGTTCAATAATCTCGATCTCTTTCGGGCACTCTTTCCAGTTGTGCCGCCAGCAGACGATCACATCTGCACCATTTGGATCGTGGCCATGTGCCACAAAGGACTTGCTTTCGTATTCGAATTCGATACGCACTTCTTCCCATCGGTTTTGGCCGATCTGGCGTCGGGCGATGCAATCGGGAAATCCGGCCTGTATCGATTCAATCCGGAAATCGAAGGTCTCGTGCAAAACGCCAAAGAGATAGACCACACCTAACTCGTTGACTGGGGCACAGGACAATGATTTGAATTGCACCTTGTCACCGAATACACGTTTTCGATTTCCAGTCGTCATCGTTCTTCTTTCTCTCCCCAACGCCGCGTTCACCGGGGAGCGAAGCGAATCCGGTGAAACGACAGGTTCGAATGTCATGGACTCTTAATTTCCTCGATGGCTCGCTGGCGATACTTGTCAAGTAGAGCTTTGCTCAGCTCTGTTCCTTTAGCTACCTGGTCAGTGCCTCCTAATCTCAAATAGTCATCCCAAACATCTGAGGCCACAGGCAGGATGGAGTCAGGTGTGAGCTGTGAAGTGTCTATGCCGGCGATTTGTAGTACACTCGGGCGCGGGACACCGGTCTGCCGTAACGCCCAGAGAGCGGCTACATAGAAAAGCATGTTGTTCACATGCTTTCGGTAATCGTCTTTGCCGCTGTTCTTCAATGTGTCCTGAACTGTCTGGACAGTGATGGGGCATTTCAAATAGATGTCAAGGGGATAATCTGCGTTAAAGATGCGCTTGTAGGCGTCCTCGCTCTTTATCAGGCTTGAAGGACGTGCCCTGGCGTTCGCAGGCTCGGTCAGGGCGCAGGCCATCACAGATTGTGCCACAAACGGGATTCCGAATATCTTCTTGACGGGCTTTCCAACGTTCTTGTAGTAGTTCTTTCGGCGGTCATAGAAATACCCCTTGCTGTAAAGGTATTCCTCGATGTCTCTATGTATCTTGTCCGTAGCTCGCAACGATGCTGCCGGAATGGGGGTTTGGCTGTTTGTTGCCTTGATGATTCGGTCGCGGCTTTCCTGAGTCTGTGGCTTCAAAAGCCTGACCAACAGGTTGCGTGTTTCTTTCGCCAAATCCTTCCCATGAAGGGCATTATAGATTTCCCTGGAAGACTGAAGGCCGTTGACGATCTCCGCGTCTTCAATGGTGAGCGTCTTGCCGCTCAGACTGGCGTTAGAGCAGATGATTGACACACCGTTGTTTAACCACCAGAAATCCTCGGACGCCACTGTTTCCAGAGTCTTCCGAATCTCGACATTGACTTCTGTCTTTCCCTGGTAGTCTCTGACATTCCCCTCGAACAGGTGCGAGCGCAAATGTCCGTCTTCATCAGTGACGAAGGCGAGATAGTCCCGCAGAGTAACGAGACACACAAAGCCCTCCTGCCCTGTTGAGATAGGATTTTCTGTCAGACGCAGACTGGTTGTGCTTGACGGACTGCGGCGTGCACTCGCAAGTAGGTCAGCCGCGGTGAGGAACCGAAAGGAGAATGACACCGGGTTGAAAAAGCCCTTTATCACTTGCTCCAACTCGGGCACTTTTCGACCAACGTTGGGGTGGACCTCAGTGCCTTTTGTGGCATAGGCATACTCGAAGCTGACCGAAGGAAACTTCGAAGCCAAAGATAGGAAGGTGTTCCTGAATCGTGAGATCCGGTCGAGAAGGTCCTGCTTGTAAACCTTGGACAAGTCTTTCAGATCTTTGTTGAGATCAAAAAGGTCTCGGCCGCTGCTTATCATCTTCTCAATAGCCGTCTCCGAAAATCCGGCCGAGGTCTTGGACTGTATCATAACCAGACGAAGCGAGACGTTCCTCTTGAGGGATGCAATATCCGTGTCCTCATCAAAGGCCATGTCGTTGACGAAAAGATATACTGAATCAATCCCACCATCGCCGCCTCCATCGATAATACCAGCCGCCAGTTCTTCGTATGACAAGTCGTCATCTTTTAGGACTTGCTCGGCGGAGAATATCTCAAAATACTCATCCTCAGTCAGACCTTGACCGATCTCGGAAAGCCGTTGGTCAAGTAGTTGATTGAGCAGGACAAGGTCGTTTGTTGACATTTCCCTTCTCCTTTAATTTCGAACGTTCAAGCTCACTGGCGGCAATGGAGCGCAGCGTAATTGCCGTCCAGTGCAGCGCCTTGTTAGCCGTTTTCATTGACATACATTTCCATTACAGGTTTGCTTCCTCTTCTTGAATTACAGTGCAAGCAAGCTGTAGTGAGATTCTCGTATGAATTATCCCCACCTTCCGATACCGGTTGGATATGATCCAATGTTGCAGTGAATCTTGTTAGCTGTTTATCACAGTAGTGGCATTTATAGTTATCCCGCTCAAATACTTTAAGGCGATTCTCAGCGTTATTGTAATAATCCAATTGTTTCTTTTCATCAATGCGTTCGGGCAAGTCGGTTTTTGCCTCTTTCATTAATTCTTGGCAGGACTTGATCTCTTCGGGAAGATTTATCTTATACAATGTCCCTTCCCGGGTAGTTTCGCCAGCCTTTGAAATCACCTCTTTCTGTTCTAATCCAGAAAGGGCTTTTTGGACAGCAGCGTAACTTAAATCACCCGATTGCCCGCTACTGGATTGAATAACACCGCTCATCATTCCTTTTGTGCTAGCTCGGCAATACTGCTGTCCTGTGGAAATTATGGAGTGTCCAAAAAGATGCCAATATATCGCAGCTTCATAAGGATGAAGTTGGGGTTGTAAGTAGTCAATAATCGATTTAACCAAATCCGGTACTTCTAGTGCATCAAAGTTTCGAGCGAAAACAGAACTATCATCTTCCTCCAAAGTACCTTCAAGCTCCTCAGCAAGTCCCCTGAGCCTGTCAATTATATCTTTCTTTGTTGGCATCATATCTCCTTACGGCTAACAAGTGATTATATGGTTTCTGTATAGCTCTTACGATGGAAAAAGTGTTGACGAAATAATTCGGCTGTTTTATGATTTTTCTAACTGCATAACTTTTCGGTTCGGGTGTTAGTACACAAACTGGATAACTCCAATGAAAGAAATCCCCGCTGAAATACGCGTCTTCTATGACGCACAGTTGGTTAAAGAAGGAGTCCCGGAAACGTCCCGCTTCCAGTACAGGAAGTGGTTACGGTATTATCTGGATTTTTGCTCTAAATACAGATTATATCAAGTGAAAAAGGCCGATTGCAATTAACCAACGCAGATTGGAGGCCGGTATTCGATGCCCTGAATGCTGAGATTAAGCTGAGGCACTATTCTCCAAGGACATTCCAGACATACAGGGGGTGGGTCAGGCAGTTTCAAGGATTCACCCGGAGCAAGGATCCTGGGCTGCTGACTGCCTCCGATGCCAGGGATTTCTTGACCTTCCTGGCCGTGCACCGGAAGGTGGCCGCTTCAACGCAGAACCAGGCGTTTAACGCGCTTTTGTTCTTTTATCGGCACATCCTCAAAAACGAGTTCGGGGAGTTAAAGGATGTGGCAAGGGCGAAAAGAAGGCACTATATCCCGGTTGTCCTGTCCAGAGAAGAGGTTGACAGGATTATTGAAAGACTGCGCGGGCCGTACGATTTGGTGGCAAGTCTTTTATACGGTTGCGGATTGCGGCTATCCGAGTGTTTGAATCTGAGGGTCGGTTGTTTTCATTTCGATACGGGCATCCTGACCGTTCATAACGGAAAGGGGCAAAAGGACAGGACCGTGCCTCTGCCCGAGAAGATCATGCCCGAACTCAAGGCCCATCTCGAATCGGTGATGGATCTTCATCAGGAAGACCTCGGGGCAGGGTACAGTGGCGTGTTTCTGCCCGATGCCCTGTCGGCAAAATACAAAAATGCGGCCAGGGAAGTGCTCTGGCAGTGGTTTTTCCCGGCCAAGACCCTGACCCTGGTCCCCGAGTCAAAGGAATTAAGAAGATACCATCTCCATGAAAGTCATGTGCAAAAGGCGATCAGGGGCGCGGTTAAGAGAGCGAAGATCCCCAAGCGGGCCACATCCCATACCTTTCGGCACAGCTTTGCCAGCCATCTGTTGCAGGCAAATTATGATATCCGCACCATACAGCAACTCATGGGTCACAGCGATGTGAGGACTACCATGATCTACACGCATACGATCAAGAGTCAGACCAAAAAAGAGGCCAAAAGCCCGCTTGATTTTTAAACAAAGGAGGGATGAACCTATGAAGTGTGAAAAATATAATGCCGTGATCGAACCCGGCGAAGAGAGGGATCATTTCGGACAAACCCTTTGTGAGGACTGTTACATGGATGCCCTGTCCCCGGCCAAGGCCTGCGATCCGTGGGCCGTGCACAGCGCCAAGTCGCTGGAGGCAAATACGGGCCGGAGCCAACTCAATCCGGTGCAGGAAAAGATCCTTGATATCCTTAAGGAGAACGGCGGGGTCGAGCCCCGGGTACTGGTGGAGCGGCTTCAGATAAGGCCCCAGGATCTGGAAAGGGAGATCGCGGCCCTTCGGCATATGGAAAAAGTGAGGGGGGAGCTGAGAGACGGGAAGAAGCTGGTGATTCCCAGGTGACCAATATCTTTTGCGTCTAAAAGCTTGACAATGACGGCAAAGTGGTTTTCAGTTCTCTCGTGACAGATGCCGCTTTAAGACAATGAAGGTTCGAGAATGCGGCATGGCAGGAAAGGCGTCAACCCCTTTAATAAGGAGGCGGATCATGAATCGAAACGAGGTTATGGAGCTGTTTAACAAGAGACCACGGATTGGAACATTGAGCACGGCAAACCGCAAAGGCGAGGTGAACGTTGCCGTGTTCGGATCACCGCAGATGATCGACGAGAATACCGTTGTCATGGGGATAGGTAAAAATCGGTCCTTTGCCAACCTGCAGGAAAACCCCCATGCTGTTTTTATTGTGATGGAACCCGGGAAAACCGTCATGGATTGGAAAGGCGTCAGGGTCTATCTGGAAGTGCTGGCCGTGCAGACGGGCGGCGGGTTTTACGACCAGATCAAGGATAATATCGCCAAGGCGGCCGGGAAGGCGGCAGGAGACATGATACGCGCAGCCATCCGGTTCAAGATTGTCGAGGTGAGGCCCATTGTGGACACCGGGGCTTAGCATTAGAAAGGACCAGGCGTAGAACCGGGAGCGCTGGTAAAAAAGTAATTTTCGGCTAATTCCAAGCGCATCGTAACGCCTTTTTTAGACTAATCCATCTCTTTTTTCCATTTCTCACAAATTACGACGGCAATCTGTCAGAGTTTTTTTACTTTTTTACCAGCGCTTTCACCGCAACCTAATAACAGAACCACGTCTTGCCTGATCTCCGCATGCCCATCACGACATTGCCCTTTCCCGGAATCCACTCCATTTCCAGACATCGCGGCGCCAGTTCAGGCAGGTCACGTTCATGGAAATCGTCAATCAGCACATCCACGATGTTTCTCATGGGCCTGATACGATCCTATTTTTCAGTCCGAATCAATCTATTTTTATCCCTTTTTAAAGGAAACTATAGAGGGGCTCTGGTTGTCTTCCATTCCCCCGGGCGCCTTTTGAAGTGGTGCTCCGAGGGAAAACAGCTCATGGTTCGTGACTGTTGTTGCGCATGGGGTAATTGCAGGGAATCATATCATCGGCATAAGGCCCGCACTGCTGCAACTCCTTTCAGAATTTCGGATGGAGGCGGCTTTTGGCTTTGCATGGCTGTGGCATTTGTGCAACGTCTCAAAGCCGCCCGAACTGCAAAAAGCATATGCAGACTACGGCTCGATACGGGAGCCCAGGATCTCCAGGAACTTGCGCATCCACTCCGGGTGTCCGGGCCAGGCCGCCGCAGTGACCAGGTTCCCGTCCACATGGGCATTTGAGAAGGTCTCATTGACCTCACCCCACCTGGCCCCGGCCCTGAGAAGGTCCGGCTTGACCGCCGGGTATGCGGTGCAAAGCCTCCCTTCGATGACACCCGCAGCCGCCAGAACCTGCTGCCCATGACAAATGGATGCCATGGGTTTGCCGGCATCCGCGAAACTGCGAACGATTTCCAGGACCCTTTCGTTCAGCCGGATGTACTCCGGCGCGCGGCCTCCGGGAATCACCAGCCCGTCGTAGTCCCCGGGTTCCACCGCCTCGAAGTCCGTGTTGATCCCAAAATTGTGCCCCGGCTTTTCGCTGTAGGTCTGATCGCCCTCGAAATCGTGAATGGCCGTCCTTACCGTATCGCCGGCCTTTTTTCCCGGGCATACCGTGTGGACCGTGTGACCCACCATGGTCAGCATCTGAAACGGGACCATGGCCTCATAATCCTCTACATAATCGCCTACGATCATCAAAATTTTCTTTGCGGCCATTGTCTTCTCCTTTCATGCCAGTTGGTTGTTGCGACGTTCTTGTCCCGGCTACTATGCGTCTATCCTTTCACTTCCACAACCTGACAAGCCTGTCGGCAGGTATCAATTCATCGGGGCGCCAGCCGGAACACGGAATATGGATCTGACCCTGCAATGTAGACTGCCATGAGCTTTTTTGGGTCCATTGCCGGCCATCTTCACGGCTTTTGCCAGCAGCATGCCAAAAACGCCCCGGTATCGAGCCCGTGGGAACGGCCTTTCGACTCCATTTCCCTTGCCTTGCCGGGGTCATCTTCTTTTTCAAAATGAATAGCGGTCTTCTGGATGCCTGTCACCTCCGACAAATGCCTCATCTCCTCCGGGGATCTGAAAACAGCCTCACGGAAAAGAGAATGTCCCTCTTCTCCGGATCGCCTTCTACGTTCCACCCAGGGACTGAGGCTGTTCAGGGTCGCCACCACGATGCGGCCGCCCCGCCTGGTAACCCGAAAAAGTTCGTTCACGGCCGCCCTGGGGTCTTTGATGAACTCGATGGCGGTCACCGACACGCTTTTGTCAAATACCTGATCCGCAAACGGCAGGTTGCTCATGTCTCCCTGGATCATAAAAAAAGGGCTGCCTGAGAGGTTTTCGCCCGCCCGCACGAGCATGGGGAACGAAAGCTCAAGACCCACAACCGTCGCCCCTGCCAAAACAACATCCCCGGTAAAAACCCCGGTGCCGCATCCCGCGTCCAGGATTTGCTCACCTCTTACAGGTCTCAGCAGGTCAAGTATGAGTTCGGTTTCATAGGCCTTTATCAGTTTCCCGATGGGGGTCTCGAACCACTGATCATACCGCTCCGGCCATGCGTCGAATGTTTTTGATCCCTCCATGGGCGTTTCTCCTGGAAACAAGTTATGATGATGCTAATCAATGGTTACTGCTGAATATCTTGACAATTCAAATGGCGGATTGATAGGCTGCCCTCCGCCTGCAATATTATCCGGCAAACCAGGTTTAAAGGCCCAGGCGATATTCTGGATAGACGGGTGTTCGATTTCCAGCGACCAATCCTACAATCAACAGCCGAGAAATGAAAGGTCATGTGTTCACTTATGAAAAATCATGACATCGTGATCCGGATCATCACCTCCCGAAAGTGCCCCACCTGCGGGCATCATGAAGTAGGCTATGAGACCTCCGACGGTGTGTTTGTCCCCTTGAGGCCGGGAGACCGTATCGGGATTTTACCGAAATCCCCGGTGCATGTCGCCGCAGAAGACCGGAGCCAGCATCCTGAAATAGCCGGCAATGCCACGGATCAGGACCGTGCCCAATGGATGCCCTGGGTTCCGGAACCCCTCCGGTCCAACCAGGACCTGTGCCGCAAGTACGGCGTCCTTATCGACAGGACACTTATCAAAACAGAGATGTCCCCGGCCCTCTATGAAATGGCCTACAGGCAGAAGCTGCAACGGCTTATCGAAAAAGAGGTCTATACTCCCCTTTCCGTCATTCTGGATCGGTTTTTTGTGGCCCCGCACCTCGCGTCAGGAGATGCAAAGCAGGCAGCCGATGCCCTGTGGGAAGAACTGGATGAAATCAGCGCCCCCGTGACACGAATGACGGCATGGCTTCATGACAGGAGCGACGCATCCCTTTTGAAGATGATTCATCCCAGAACCGTTGATGAACAGAACGGCCAGATCTTAAACGACGATCAATTGAAAAAGGAACTTGAGACGATGTGCCTGGAGGATTTTCTTGAGACCCTGTGACGGGCGGGCCTAAAGAAAGGCCCGGCATGCAGGATCGTCACGCCTCAGGATCCGATAGTGCCAGTCAATGAGATCCAGCGGGTCCAGCAAGGTCAGCGCACCCGAGGGGTCGATAGTATCCCAGTTGAGCCGGTCATATGAAATGGGTTCGGGCACCCAGGCGATCGACAGGTGCAAATGGGGCGCCACGGGAAACGCGGACCGGCCCGGTCCAGCCACTGTGGCAATGATTTCCCCCTGTCTTACGGCCATGCCCGGGTGAATGCCGCTGCAGGGACGGGTATGCGCGTAAATCGTGCAAACCCTGCCCGTATCCCTGCCCCGGAGAGAGTGTTCAACGATGATGGATTGACCGAGGAAATCATGGATAATGCTGACGATCACGCCGTCCAGCATGACCGGGATCCTGACTGTTTCGTTCAGATGGCAGACCCTGTCCTGCGGATCCTTATACAGCAGCAGATCCAGTCCCTCGTGCGGTCGGTCCCGCGGTCCTCTGTCTCCCCACCATTTGTCTGCCGCATGAAATAACATACCCGGGCAGAAGAGCCATTCCTTTACACCGGGGAGATCCAGTTTAACCATCCCCGCAAAAATGCCCTGCCCCCCTGGTTTCCGTGTCACTTCGCCTGCCTTTGACTGTTCGTGCGCAGCCGGTTGGCCTCCATCCTGGCAATCTCGAACATCACCCGATAGCGCAAATAAAACCCATTCGTTTCACATCCATAACCTTTTTTCTCCCGCCCCCGGCAGTGAATCTCCGCTTTCCTCTTCACGAATGAGAAAGTCGATGATTTTTCTCTTGTCCGATTCAGGCTCGAATAATTCCTTCAGGGCGATGTAGGCGTCGTAACCATCCGGACTTGTGGCATAATAAAAATCCTGGGCTAATTCCGAAAACGTGTTTAGATTTTGCTGTTCCATGCATGCCTGTGTGTAATACGTGATCAGCATGCTGAGGACATTTTCAAATTCATGGAAAAACGCCAGGTCGGAGAGGATGTCGATTCTGCCCGGATAATTGTCGAGGCCGTAAAGAATAAGGGCCTTGAGGTTCTTATTGGCCTTTTTAAAATATTTTCTGATGAGTGGATAATTGGGATTTTTCGAGGCCTTTTCTTTCGAAAAACACTCAAATATCTGTTCTGATAATTCCTTCCTGTTTTCAAAAAATGCGACCAGATCCCTCTGACGCCGGTTCTCCGGTTTGGCATCCCTTTCTTCTATCTCTTCATGATCGATATCGTCTTCAAAGTACTGGAAGCCTAATTCCTCCAGTTTCGAAACATAGTCTTCGGGATAATCACGGAAGATCTGGTTCACCTGTTCACGAAGCATCTCATTTTTAAACTCTTCGTAATCATCCAGGACAGAATCCTTTAATTTCTTGCTCATTCTTGACTCCCTTTTCTGTTTCTGTCGTTTCGTCAAGCAGGTTGGGGTGGGAAGTGCCGTTGATCGTGGGGTCTGCTCTTAACTCAAGCATATTTTGCCATCAGGTCAAGAGCAGCCCGATTTTCGTTTCCGGGGACGAAAATGTCAACAGCATTTTGAGATGGACCACGCTGGTAAACGGCCGACAGGTTGTCCTATGGCTGGATGCAATCGATGACTATCGGCCACCATGACCTACCCGGCAAAAACAAAATCCGCCCACGTACCGCATCGATCCCTGTAATCAAAATGCCTTCCGTGATCGGCAAACTTCCAGAAAGGAGAATGACAAGCCTTTACATCCGATAAGAAAGGCAGGGTCTGATTTTCGAGACGGATCGGTCCCCCGTCCGGCCCCGTGCACAGCCCCTGTTTCATCTCTCCGAAGGGCATCTTAAAATGGGCGGTCTTTCCATCTTCCTGGACGTCTACCTTGACATACTTGATCCCGAACACCTTCTTCATCAGCACGCCGCCGATGGCTTTGAGTGCCAGTACATCCAGGATTTCACGCTGCTCAGGGGTTGCATTATCGCTGATGTAGACTCCGCCCTCCGAGCCGATTTCCAACAGCTCTTTAAAAGACGGGTGCGGTATATCCCCCATATAAAGAACGGTAATCCCGGAGAGGTCGATGTCGTTCACACGCCCTTCCTGAATCCTGAATACCATGAAATACCGGCATCCACCGATCCGGTCCCTCCCAAAGTAGTACGGACAATACCCCTCTGCCGCACATGCCTCATTGTAAACCCCCTTTAACTGCCACCCTGATTTTAATTCCATGAGTGCACCTCCTTTGATCGACGAAATAGGTTGTTGGTTTAGGGTGCAGGAACGCCATGATTTATAGTATTATAAACGGGTTGCATGAGCAATCGCCCGCACCACCCTGATCATGGGCATAATCGGCGCAATCTTTTTGTCCGTCTGATTGATCGTTCCCGCCATGTACAAATCCCGGCTTGAGGAATAAGCCAACCGAACCCGCATAACCAAGAGAGGCGGTACATTCGTGGCCCAATTGATAAACGCGGGGGTTTCATAAGTGGTTGGGAACACTGGATTCCGGCTTTCGCCGGAATGACGGAAAGAGAGCATTTTCGACTTGTTACGAGACCATCAAATATAGATGATTTATGCATGTGACCTGCGATGATAGAAGGTGGCCAGTCGGCTCAACACTTTCATCTCCCATCCACCAAGTGGATGAGTTCTTTTTGAAACATTCGATTGCGTCATTGCGGATTCCTGCCCATAGATTGAGCGCAGGATCTCGGAGGACAAACTCTCTTTCTCTGTTCTAAAATATGCCGTCACCAGGGTCCCGAAATAAAGCCTCCCGCATTCCAATAGCTTTTAATCTTTGCCGATCACGGTAACTCATCTAATCACCTCGGAACGGGCTGCTCAGGAGCGGCGGGCTTTTTCGCCGCCGCCTGTAGCAGCAAGGTTAGGGCCAGGCTTTCATGGACCGGACGGAGAGACAAAAAGCTCACTTTGTCTCTCCTTCGACCAAGCCGCTGATAGGGCTGACGAGTTGTTCTGCCCTTGAGAGCCATGGCAGAACCTGCGATTCTTCGAATCTGACAAAATCAATGTAGTCACCCTCCTGACGTCTTTCAAAAAGATCATTGTAGATCCGGGCTAAGTCTTTCGGTATCTTACGCGTCTTCACATAGTGCTTATTGAAGAGGCTTCGCACGCCTGCATGCTTGGAGGACGAAAGGTCGTGAAGCAGAAGAAGTGCCGAGATGGCATAAAAGCAGGCATATTAGAGACGGTTCACACAGGCATTCCACCGGCCTGCATCGGCGAGGATATGAGCATCCTCCAGGGTTTCGTTTGCCCGATTCATACGATATAATACCAGATCTTTGCCCCTTTCTGTCACAGCCTTAGTCCTTCCTGCTGAACACGCTTATGGAATGGCATTGCTTGGTATAGCTCACTGTTCCACTCTTCACGGCTCCGCACAATCGAGGAAATGACTTCGCCGGATTCCCATTCTACCTCATAGAGCCTGTGGCGAATCCGATCAGTGCGTTTATCGGTAATCGCTCCATCGACGAGAACGAGAATGTCCCAATCTGATTCCGAGGTAGCATCTCCACGGGAGCGGGACCCGTAGAGGATGATCTCTGCCTCAGGCTCCATATCATGTACTGTTTGCTTGATTTGCTGTATCAACTCATCTGGCTTCATGTGATCACCTTTCTATATCTTCGGCCCTAACGCCGAGGGTCAGACGCGAGCTATTGCGAGTCGCCTGCGCCCTCTTGTTGGCCGTTCTCTCGGTCTTCCTTTGATGATATCTTGGTCTTCCACCCCTCCACGATCTTCAAGAAGAGCTGTTCCAATGTCGGCCTTGCAGCGTCCCACGTTCCCTTGGTCAAAAAGATCTCCACCTGACCATACTTGTTCCTGTTAGGCCGCTCTTTGAGTGCGCCAGTGAGCCTATCGAGGTCCGGGCCAAGGACGTGAACGGCACGATCTTGGGGGCTGTTTCAAGAACCGACTTTCGATTGGGGAATGTCTGTGAGTACCAGTCCAAGAAATCGTCAATCTTCTCAATTGCGTTCTGGCCTGACGAGTTCTCGATCAACTTGGCCAGTCGGTCAACATCCATCTCGACAATATCGGATGCGTAGTCCAGAACCTGCGCTACCGCGTCGCGCGTCAGTGAGCCGCGTTTCAATTCGTAGACGACGAGAGTGCCACCTTCGTCAACGCCAAGAAGGTCGAGGGGGCCACCTTCGGTCGGCACTTGCCGCCCAACCAACGTTAGTCTGTCCATGAGGAGTTCGGGCGACTGGACGAGCAGGGATTCGAGCATTTCCTCGGTATCGGTGTTGTCAACGTTCGGTACGTCGCTAGCCTTGAGCGCCCCGTTGTCGCCCTTGCTCACGGACCACAGTCGGACTTTCTTCATCTCTCCCTCCGATTCGCGTCAACGCCTCTCTGGCCAACGCTCGGCCTCTGCGGCGAGGGAAGCGAGTCCGCAGCAGGCCGTTAGCGGATCATGTCAGTCTTGAGGCGTTCAATTTCTTGTTTTATTTCGAGGATGACTTCTTTGTTGCGAATTTCTTTTCGTTCCCCGACCTTGGATGAAAAAACATAGAAAACCTTTCCGCCATATTGCTTGGTAAATACTTCATGACTTTTGGCTTGCAAGTCTTTTTCCTTGAAGATTTGTGATAATTGTATCCCCTGATTGACCGGTTTTATCTGTATACCTATATACTTGCCTTGCATTTTGATGAAGAAATCCACATTGAAAAGCCTGTCCCATTCATCTGGTGCTGGTTCAATCTTTACCATAAGCTCTTTTTCCAACTGCCCATAGACAGTTTTGATCTCGGTCATATAACCATCAAACGTACGGTCTATAACCAGTCGTAACATGTAATCAATGCAGTCTTGCTCCGTAACGTCCTCCACCTCAGCGCTGATAACCTCGGTGATTTTGATGTATAGTTTCTTGCCGAGCTCTTCTATATGCTCTTTTGAGCGGACGTTCCTAAAGTAATAATCTCGCCATTCATCCAATGTTTTGGGCGCACACTGCCTGATGCTTTCCGAGGTAGAACCGACGTTTCTCTTGAAATTCAATTGGAAACGGTTCATCGCACTGTTTAGAATCCATTCCTTAGCCACACTGTGCCTCCAGTTTCATGAATTTGTCTTTGTATCGAAACTCAGCGGATCGCTCCACTGTTGCCAAACCTTCTTTGATCAGGTGTGCATTGAGAAATGTTTTATTTTTCAAATAAACATAGCAGAGCAAGCGATTTTGGCTATCGTATTTTTGAAGATCGTATTTGAGGAAGACTTTTTGCCCTTTGGTCTTTTCGGTTATGAAATTGACAGCTAGTCCATTCATCGCCGTATTTTCCCGAACGCCAATCAGACGAACCAATAATCCGTTGCTTAACCTGATCAGCTTAGGGCTGATCACTTCTTTAACTGAAAAATACTCTTCCCGGTCTGAGCTGTTGCGGTCAATCTTGGAGCCGAACAGAAGTTTCTTGGGGTCGATCTTTTTATCAAATTTGTGAGGGTCTTTAAAAATATAGGGTAGTTTCTTAATCTCTTCCTCACTTTCGATGGCAACCGAATCCACGACAAAACTGTATTCCGTGCCAGAAATATCCATTTGGTCTATATTGAGTTTTTGCCGAATCGCAGGGATAAAATCCTGATTGATTTCATACCCAATTGAGTTTCTCTCCAGATTCCTGGCAGCCAGCGATGTTGTTCCGCTTCCAAGGAAAGGATCAAGAACAGTGTCACCGACAAAGGCGAACATCTTGATGAGGCGAGCAGGCAACTCTTCGGGGAACATCGCGATATGCCCTTCCTGTTTTACACCGGCAAAATACCAGTGCCCGGAAAAATACGTATTCCAGTCTTCCTTCGATATCACGGAACGCTCTTTCTGTTCCCGTGTAGGCTTGGGTGCATTACCTTGTTTCTTGAACAATAAGATGAACTCATAATCGAGCTTTAATATCCCGTTGCGAGGATATGGGAAACTGCCCATTATGGTTGCCCCGCCAGTAGTATTGGTTGTTGTTACCTTCTGCCAAATAATGGCACCCATATAATCAAAGCCAATGGTTTCACAGAACTTGATGATCTCTGTTCTGATCGGAATGACTTTGTATCTTCCATAATAGACCGAGCGTGCAAATTGATCTCCGATGTTGATGCAAAGGCGGCATCCGGGATGCAAGACACGATGACACTCCTTCCAAACAAGGTTCAGATTATTAATATAGCTTTCGTAGGACTCATGGTATCCTATTTGAGTCTCAGTGCCATAGTCTTTCAGTTGCCAGTATGGGGGTGAAGTTATCACCATATGAACCGATTCACTCGGAACAATATTCATTCGCCTCGAATCACCATGAATTATCTTATGAATTGTTTTCATCGAAGTGTTTGCCCTTTATCCTAACAAATATACGATGGTTATGTTAAATTCTTTAATAGCGCTAACGCCAGCCATGACGCACGAGGAATGGCGCAGAGCGAAGCGGCGCGCTATTCCTCGTCGCCGTCCATGGCATTGTTGGCCATCTCCTTTTGTTCCAGCTCCTTAAGGGTGACTCCCTTATCATTTTTCCATGCAATGAGCCCATTCGCATGACCACCGTGAATAACTGAGGCAGCAGCGCTGGGACTTGAGAACTCATAATCTTTTGCAAAAACAAGCCAGTCTTTTTCTTTCGTGAGCGTACCTTCAGAGAGGAGTTGAGAGCGCACTGTAGATGGATACGGATACTTCTTGACGGAAGGCCGTTCTTCAAGAACAGCTTCTGATCCCTTGAGAACAAGAAAACCGTTCTGTGTTGGCCGACCAGTTGCCTTTACCTTCTTGATTGTGCAGGTTAATAATTCAGACGGCCTCACCGGAACTGAAAGCTTGATAACGGGCTTGAGGAAATCCTGCCCGAGTACAGGTAGGAGTTGCTCAACCTTTGACAAAAAAACATCCATGTCCGCCGTATCAGACTCAGGAAGGGAGGAGCCACTTGCGTTCGTATTCTCCAGCTCAAATCGATCTGCCGCCTTCGTCATCTCGATGAGCTTGCCCTCAAGGTATTTGATGTGCGCCTTAGTGAGGTTCTCGTCCTTGCTGACGAAGAAAATGACAGTCTTCCAGAAATCCCGATTTAAATGCCCCTTCAGCCTTGACCCGACGACTTCTGCCTCGCCTACATAGACTCTTGGCTTGCCCGTTTCGGAGTTTATCCCACTTAGGAGATAAATCCCAGGTTTCTTCGCTTCGACTCGCTGGAGGATCAACTCCAGCTGTGACCGTGGGCCTGCCACGGCTTTGCCTGTCCAATTTGATATTTCCGCTGTTCGAACAGAGGCCGGGTCACCTTCCGCCAAGAATATCTTTACTGTGGCTGTCTCTTTCATTTCTCTCCTTGCCAACATAATATTATCCGACACCCTTTTTGGGAAGGTCGGGATATTGAGATGTAAAAAACGACATAAATGAATCAGATAGCCGCCATAAAACAAGGCAGATAGCCCGGTTGAGTACCGCCAGGCCTGTTTGATATCATTGGCGTAGGATATTGATAATAGCCAAGACTTAAATTTGTGATGAAGAATTCTCTCCCAACATATAAAATAGCTCCTGTCCGGAGCTGGGCGGGCACATTTTGAGGTGTTTGTCCATGGGAAGAAGGTTCATGGCTCATAGCTCATGGGTGACGGATCAGGTCATGGCCCAGGGTTCATGGTTCAGGCTTCAAGGTTACCGGTTCAGCGTTCAGGGGATACCCATAAAGGATCTTATTGAAAATCATCGGAGAGTCAAGTGAAAAAGGCTGAGGGAGCGGGTGTTTCATGCTATGGGTGGATTTTAGCAGCCGCTCGTCAATTTCTGAAAGATTGGCCAGGCGGGCTGAGGGAGAAATGGATATGTTCAGGGAATACGATCCATGAGATGGAGCCCCGATGGGCTGCTCAGATATGTAATCAGGGGTTCGAACCGATGCATTTACCCTTGACTCACAGGCCGAACTTCGGTAACGTCCTTGCCGGAAAAAAGGTAGGGGAGGGCATCGAGGCCCTCGGCGTTTCGAAGGCGGATGCCGCCGTATCGAAAAGGAAAAGGGGTAGGGGGCCTTTTCACGATCCATCGATGACATGGATAGGAAGGGATTGGGCCATGGGGGAAAGCCCACTGAACAACAAGCGCATTCTGGCCGTGGATGATGAACCGGATGTCCTTGAACTCCTCGCGGAACAGCTTGAGGACTTCGAAGGAATCATCCTTGATACAGCCACCGGTTACCAGCAGGCCTATCACCTGATCCGATCCTGGAGTTATGACCTCGTCATCCTGGATATCATGGGCGTTCGTGGTTTTGACCTGCTCAATGCCTCCGTATCCCTCGGCTTTCCGACGATCATGTTGACCGCGCACGCCCTGAGCGCTGAAGCCCTCAAGAAATCCATTGAAATAGGGGCAAGGGCCTATATCCCAAAAGACAAACTGGCCGATATCGTGCCGTTTCTCGAAGATGTGCTTACCTTAAGCCACAAACCCGGATGGCAGAGACTCTTCAAGCGGTTGGGCGGATTTTTTGACAGGACCTTTGGATCCGAATGGCAAAAGGATGAAAAGACCTTCTGGGAAGAGGTTCAATCGGGTCATTATGAGCCAAAACCCCTTATTTTCAGGAAATAATGCGGCGTGGCCGCATTTATCATGAAATCAAAAATTCTCTCCAATCTCTGCTATGGAAGATTGATTTTTTTATAGTCTACACCGCTGTCCGGGTACATTGAACCCTTTTTCAAAGGAGGAGGCCATGGAAACGATAGAGGCGATTGTGGCACGTGAAATTCTGGATTCCAGGGGCAATCCCACCGTAGAGGTGGATGTCGGACTGAGCGACGGGAGTTTCGGCAGGGCGGCTGTCCCCTCCGGCGCTTCCACCGGCAAATACGAGGCCGTGGAATTGCGGGACAGGCGGAAGAAGCGATACGGGGGCAAGGGAGTTGAGGAGGCAGTCAAAAACGTCAATACGATCATTGCACCCGCCATCGTTGACATGGAGGCCACGGATCAACGTCTCATAGACAAAACCCTCATCCAACTGGACGGGACCCGCAACAAGGGAAAGCTCGGCGCTAACGCCATCCTGGGGGTTTCGCTGGCAGTGGCCAGGGCTGCCGCTGATTCCCAGTTCATGCCTCTCTACCGATATATCGGGGGGACCAACGCATGCCGCTTACCCATGCCGATGATGAACATCCTGAACGGCGGGGCTCATGCGGCCAATAATGTGGACATCCAGGAATTCATGATCATGCCGATCGGGGGCAGGACATTCAGGGATGCCCTGCGGATAGGGACCGAGGTCTTCCATGCCCTGGCCGGGGTTTTGAAGGACAAAGGATTCAGCACGGCAGTGGGCGATGAAGGGGGTTTCGCACCGAACCTGAAATCGGATGAGGAGGCCATTGAAATGATACTGGCCGGCATCCAGGCGGCAGGCTATAAGGCCGGCAAAGACGTTGCGCTTGCACTGGATCCGGCCTCGTCCGAATTCTACCAGAAGGGCAGCTATGTCTTTAAAAAATCGGATCAATCCGTGAGGAACGGTGAACAGATGATCCAGTTTTATGAAGACTGGGTAAACCGCTTTCCTATTTTTTCCATTGAGGATGGCCTCGATGAAAGCGACTGGAAGCACTGGAAAGCCATGACGGAAATACTGGGGGACCGAATCCAGATCGTCGGCGACGACCTTTTTGTCACCAACACCCGGCGGATTGCGAGAGGGATCAAAGAACACGCCGCCAATGCGGTCCTGATCAAACTCAATCAGATCGGAACCCTGACAGAGACCCTGGAGGCTGTCCAGATTGCCCACAGGGCCGGGTGGAATGCGGTCATCTCGCACAGATCGGGTGAGACAGAAGACACGTTTATCGCGGACCTGGCGGTTGCCGCCGGTACCGGCCAGATAAAGACCGGGTCCCTGTGCCGAAGTGAACGGATATGTAAATACAATCAGCTCCTGAGGATAGAAGAGGAACTGGGTGATGCCGCCGAGTTTGGCTGGGGGACTGTCTGAAAGGGAAATAGCGATGGCCTACGATGCAAGCAAGGACCAGGTATTGGACACCTGGGAAAATGAAGAAACCGGGCTTCAACTCTCCATCAACCGTTACGGAGACGGCGAGCCCAAACTACAGATCGGTCCCCGGACCTACACAAAGAAGGACGGCTCCAGGTCAGCTGCCAGGACAGGCAGGCTCAGCATGGCAGACGTGCTCTGGATCGAGGAGATCATAGAAGACGTCAAAAAAAAGATGACAACATATTTCCTGGAAGAGAACTGAATTTCTGAACCTTCAAACCGTGAGGCTCTATGCCGGATCCTGGATTTGAATCCCCTTTCGCTTCAGTGCATTCCGGCTGGCGAGGAGCGGTCTCCCCACGACCCTGTCCACCACATACACCAGGTTGCCCCCCTTCTGTGCGTATATCTGGCCATAGGAAATGGGAACCCCGGGAGTTGGTTCGCCCAGGAGCGATTCGGCCACCGAGGCGACCTTTCGCCTGCCCGACGCCAGGAGGACCACGGTGCCCGCCTGGTACACCAGCTCAGCGCCCATGGTCACCGCGTAGCGGGGACAATCCTTTTTCGAGAGGAAATGCCCGTCCGCAACAGCGTTTTCAACCGTATTGTCATCCAGCTTCACCAGCATGACCCGGCTTCCCCTGAAGGGAATGCCTGCCTCATGGAAGGCGACATGACCGCGGCCGCCTACGCCGATAATCTGCAGATCAATGCCGCCCGCTTTTTTGATCTTTCGGGCGTAAGCGTCCAGGACGGCATTTCGGATCCAGGCCAGGTATTCCGATTCGGCTCCGGGTTTGATGACGATAGACCTTCCGGCATCGGCGCCCGTCTCGCGCCAGTCCCCGGGATGGGCCTTGAGGTGGCGCATCAATTTGGCCTGATCGATCAAGGTCCCGAATGGGACATTTGTTTCGATGAACGTTTCTTTCAGAAGACCGAAAAACTCCCGGATCATGAAATAGCAATAGCTCTCCGGGTGCATCATCCGTTGCTGGGCATTCTCTCCAGGGAGGCCGACATATTCGTCCAGGTTAAAACTGCGAATCCGCCCGCTTTCAAATTCACCCGCGTTGGCCGCCCTGGCCAGACGCCTGTAAATGCCGGTAGGTGAACTTCCCGTTGCCAGTCCTAACACGAACGCCGGTTTCTTTCCCAGGACGCTGATGATATGTTCTTTGATGATCTCTGCCGCCACCTCGCTCATATGATTGAAGTTTCTGGCGACAAGCACGCTAATGGCCATCGGGCGCCTCCTTAGTAAAACCCCGTCTGTGCCGGTTTATCGGGTATCGATCAATTGAGCGCAGTTTTTACCACTTCCGCAATCTGCCCACAACAGGTTTCAGTCAGCTCATCGGTCGGGCCTTCAACCATCACGCGGCATACATTCTGAGTCCCGGAATAGCGCACCAGGACCCTCCCCTCTTCCCCAAGCCGGGCCTCAACCTCCCGAATAACCTTCATCACCTCGGGGACTGAAGCGATATCCGGTTTGTTTTTGACCACCACGTTCACCAGTTTCTGCGGAAATACGTCCATCCATTTCGCCAATTCAGAAAGCGGCTTGCCTTTCTTGACCATGGCTGCAATCAGTTGCATGGCCGTCAGGATGCCGTCGCCGGTCGTATGGTGGTCAAGAAAAATCATATGACCCGACTCCTCACCCCCGATGACCGCCCCCAACCGCTGCATGTCCTCCAACACATAGCGGTCCCCCACCTTGGATGCATGGTGCGCAAACCCGTATTTCCTGCAGGCTATCGATAGACCGATGTTGCTCATGACGGTGCTGACGAGAAGATCGTTTGCCAGTCTGCCCTCTTCTTTCATCACCCTGGCGCAGATGACCAGGATCTGGTCGCCCGTGATCTTCTGTCCCTTTTCATCCACCGCGATCAGTCGGTCCCCGTCGCCATCAAAGGCCAAGCCAACGGCCGCGCTCTTTTCCTTTACATGCATCTCCAGGTCCTGCGTATACTGGGATCCGCAATTGTCATTGATATTGATCCCGTCAGGGGTGTTGTGAATGATTTCCACATCGGCGCCAAGTTCCGTGAAGACAGCCGGCGCCACCTTGTAGGTAGCGCCGTTGGCCGCGTCAATGACAATCTTCATCCCCTCCATTGACAATGTCCGCGGGAAGGTGTTCTTAATAAAGACAATGTATCGGCCAAGAACATCATCGATCCGCCTGGCCCGACCCATTTCCCCGGCAGCCGGGGTCATTTCGGGAAGCCGGCCCTTCAGGACAAGATCTTCGATGGCCGCCTCCATCTCGTCGGACAGCTTGAACCCGGCCCCGGAAAAGATCTTGATCCCGTTGTCTTCATAGGGGTTGTGTGAGGCTGAAATCACGATACCCGCATCCGCCCGCATGCTCTGCGTAATGAAGGCGATTCCCGGCGTGGGCAGCACCCCCACCAGGTAGGGATTCCCCCCCATGGAGGTAATCCCCGCTTCCAGGGAGCTTTCCAGCATGTAACCGGAGATGCGGGTGTCTTTGCCGATGATCACCCGGGTCCGGTGATCGCCGTTCCGGAACAAGTAGGTGACCGCCTGGCCCACAGAAAAGGCCGTCATGGCATCCATCGGATAACGGTTGGCCTCTCCACGGATTCCGTCCGTGCCGAATAGTTTGCCCATTGATTTCCCTCCTGACATGAGATAACGTTCGTTGAACTGCCTTTTAACCCGACGGACGGGTCAGACCTTTAAAGAGATTCAGGGACGGCAGAAGGGCCGCCGCACGCCGGGAGATGGCGTCAACGATCTCCTGGAGCCACGCCGTGCCCTTTTGAGATGTGCCCGCAGGGAGACTCTGCACCGTCTCCACATAAGTTCCGTCGCGCTCTTTCTGATGATCGGAAAACGCCTCCAGGAAACTGTCCCTTGCCTTCAGGCCGCTCTCCTCCACAATCTCCCCTGAGAACAGTTCAGAGATGAGACCCACTGTGTCACAGAACTCCCGCTTGCCTGCGCTGCTGCGAATCTGCTCCTCCTGTCTCTTCAGAGATGCTTCAATCTTTTCCGCCATGAGCCTGAGACGCTTGATCCGTTCCTTTTTGGCCAGGGCCAGTTTGTCCAGCACGCCGGCATAGATCAGGCGTCCCAGTTCCTGGGCGTTGAGAAAAGGCTGCCGCACATGGACGTACCATTGCTCCAGGGCAGCGAGATTGGCCATGTAAAGGATATTGTTTTCCACGACACGGGGAAGGCCGGCATAAAGATCCGGCACAAAGGGAAAGATACCGGCTCTATGCGTTTTTGCAATGATCAGTTTGTTGCTCTCAAGGAAATCCCTCCGAAGGATCGTTCCGGCGGCGACGACGTTTCCATAACCCAGCCGCAACGGACCGACCATGCCCCCCTGTCCGCCCAGGAAGATGGCCGGCCGGTTGAGCATGACCCCGCCGGGGACATCGCCGATAAGGGATGGGGTGGTTTTGTCTCCGCTCGGTGTGAAATTGAAGTGGATATATGAACTGCCTACCTCGCTGTGGTCTTTCCGGCTCGTTCCGCCGGCCATGAGACAGTCGCAGAAATTGATAAGGCTGCCCAGTGTGACGAAAGGAAACAGGATGGTCTGCTTCAGTCCCACGCAGTGGGCGCCGTTGGCCTGTTCTTCCAGTATGCACCCTTCGCGAACGTGGGCCCCGGATCCCATGCCGGCCTTTTCCAGGAAAACGGCCTTCTTGAAGTAACCGGCCTTCAGTTCGACCCGAGGGCCGATCTGGCAATCTTCAATGGTCACCGGCCCTTCCTGTCCGATCTGGGCCCCTGGGGCAATAACGGTTTGGTCTCCGTAAAGCCGGCATCCAGGGTAGATTTTGACCCCGTTTCCGGAGATCCTGTCGATATCCACTTCGCCGCCGATGTGAAGGTTCAGCGGGTTGGGGATTTCAACCCCCTTTTCAATCAGCCGGACAACCTTTTCATCATTCTCGGGCTTAAGTTCCAGGGCCAAGGCTTCCTCCTCAAACGCGGGCGCTGCCGCAATGCAAACAAAAAAATCCACCGACTACACCCGCGTAGTCTGTGGACTTCATCGTCCCCTAGAGTAACACGCCGTTGTATTACCGATATGGTTCTGCTTTATATAGGGAGTTCAACTCCTTGTCAAGGGTTAATTGGCCCGCATTGCCGGCAGGGAACTCACGTGGCCGGCAGACCCATTCATTGGTAATTTTTTGGCTTTTTGATAACATCTCTACAGTCCGAAGTTCTCCTAACATAGCGATATTATTAGATGCAAAAGTTCCGGGCTGTCATTCCGGCGAAACCCGGAATCCAGCACTATTCTTTCTAATCCTGCGGGCCGTAATCGCGGGCACGCCTCGGAATCGCTCCGCTCGAATGATTTCCCGGGGCGGCTCAAATCGTGTTTGACATGGGGCCGTAAACCTGCGAGACTGCCTCTTATGAAGAATATCAGCATCGTCATTATTACCGGCCTGTCCGGCTCCGGAAAGAGCGTGGCGATTCATGCACTCGAGGACGAGGGGTATTTCTGCGTGGACAACATGCCGGTACAGCTTCTGCCCAAATTTTTGGAACTGCGATCAGAGGGGGCCTCGGAAATCCAGAAGCTTGCCTTCGGAATGGATCTCAGGCAAAAGGAGTTTTTCAAGAACTACAAGGAGATTTTCGATCTACTGCGAAAAAAAGGCCACCACTTCGTCGTCCTCTTCCTGGAATGTTCAGAAGACGTCCTGTTGAAACGGTACAGTGAAACCCGCCGGCAGCACCCGATTGTAGGCGGCGCCGACCTGATTGACAGAATCCGGTCTGAAAAAGAGCAGTTGAAAGACTTAAAAGCGATGGCGGATCAGGTCATCGACACGTCCAGGCTGACGGTGCACCAGCTCAAGGATGCGATTGTTCAACATGCGCTCCAGGGCGTCAAAACAGAACGAATGCGGGTATCCGTCCTCTCCTTCGGTTTCAAGTACGGGGTCCCCCTTGAAGCGGACCTGCTCATCGACGTGCGGTTCATTCCAAACCCCTACTTCATACCCGAACTGAAAAAATTGGATGGAAGGGATGAACGGGTGCAGCAGTTTGTCATTAGATGGACCGAAACACAGCTGTTCCTGGAAAAATATTTGACCCTGCTCGATTATCTGCTCCCCATGTACGAGAGGGAAGGCAAATCCTATTTGACCATTGCGATAGGCTGCACAGGAGGGCGACACCGCTCGGTAGTTGTTGCAGAAAGGATCTTTGAACACCTGAAACGAGAAAAACGGGAAGCCTCGATCAAACACCGTGACATCGAGCTGGCTCAGTAACTCCTGTGGCAGCGGACTTTTTTCATTCAAACTCCTCAGACTCTTCTGTCGGATAAAAGAGCTCCCGACATGCCTCCCCTAATTCTTCAGGGTCCCTTTGGAGAAGCTCCCTTTCAGCGTTTCTTCGAAACATCCTGGCTTGATCTTCCAGTGTCAGCAGCCTTTCCGTCACCCCTTCCTCCCTCAGCATCCCTTTGATGGCGCCGAAAAGCGTCTCGCTGCCGTAGAGCAATGTCCCCTCCTGAAGAATCTTGCACGCCACCATGTGCCTGAACGCATCAAATCGCATCTGTTTCCGAACCCGGCTCATATCTTTGACAACATAGTCGATCTCCTCCCTGAGATGGGGCGTCATCAAAATGCGTTGCTTTTCCTGGTAAATGATCTCGTCCAGCGCAGGGATCAGGCGCTTTGGAAACAGGTCATCCACAACCACAACGATATCCATATCCGATCCGTTGACCAGCCGCCCGGTGCTCCGTTCAGGACGTGGCACATCATGGGCCATGTTGTAGACGATATCGCCTGCGATGAGAATGGCGGCCTGCTGGTGCACCAGAGCGCTGTTTTCAAACCGCTCCACGGCAGCTGTAATAATGGCATAGGCCAGTTCCGACTTGGACCGGGTCACCTCCTCTATGTGGGAGCGGATCTTCTCTGCCTTCCGAAGCGTGGCATCCGGGTCTACGGCGAGACCGATCACCGAATAGGTCAAAAACTCCCGCAGGATGGAAGGAGAGAGGCGGGCGAAACCGTCAATCCTGCAGTCCAGCCTCAGGTATCGAGGCCCTATTGTCCTGATGCTGAGTTTCCTGGAGAGTTTGCAGCTCCGCCAGAGAAGCAGAATGTCTCGGTCCATTGCCTCCAGAACCTCAGCGCCGGTCAAGGGTCCCTGCGCTTCGATCAGCCGAATGATATCCCTTTCGATTTCCATCCGTTCAGCCTTTTCACATCGAGTGTTCAGGCAGCCGTCCCTCCCCCCCATTCGTACGCCATAGCATAACCCAATCGTAACACTTCAGTCATCTGAAAATACGGCATGAGACCCATGGGGCGCCTTTTTTAAGGGCTGCATCGATAAGGGTCCGCAGCGGCCGGGAACCGCCCTTTTGGATCTGAATACCCATTGTTTAGAGGCAGCAAGGTCGACCGTCCCATGAAAGGATGTCCCCGGGAGTTGGATCCGGCCGGATTTCGCCGCTCATGCTGCCGTTCGCATGAGCTAACGCAAGATTATGCAGCGCTTAAAAAAGGCGCCCCATGGGCCGAACCGGCTGCGATCGATATGATCAAAAGCGTTACACCCAATTCTTGCCTGAAGTTCGCTGAAGCCTGCTCCGGATAAAACAGGATCCGAAACGCCGCCCGTAAAATCTGCATCTTGACAAGCATGCATCTACCGGCATATGATCCCGACCTGTTATGAAAATACCATTGGTTACCGCAGAAAACACCGGGCTCATTATCGTCGACGCCCAGGAAAGGCTCATGCAGGTCATGGGGAATCCCGACAGGGTCAGTGACCGGATTGTCAAACTCCTGCATCTGGCCCGGGTATTCAACCTGCCCGTTATCCTGACCGAGCAGAATCCAAAATTCTTAGGCCCCACAATCCCCGCCGTCAGGGCGGCCCTCCCTGAATACAGTCCCATTGAAAAGCTCGATTTTGACTGCTGCAACGTGGACCTCTTCAACACCCGATTGAAAGAAACGGCACTCCGAACCATCCTCCTGACAGGTGTTGAAACCCATATCTGCATATTCCAGACCTGCATCTCTCTTTTGAAAAGAGGATACGCGGTCCAGGTCCCCCATCACGCAGTGGATTCGAGAACCGCCGACAACTGGAATATCGGTCTGTCTCTCATGCGCGAAGCAGGCGCAGTCGTTACCTCTGCGGAGACCCTCATCTTCCAGATTCTGGAAAGGGCCGGAACAACTGAATTCAAAGAAATGCTGAAGGTTGTCAAATAGTCAGGCACGCACCTTGCCAGAACATACCTGGGCCGGTTTTTGAGGCACGGAAATGTGCGGAAACGATTTGTTCCTGTTTTCATAAACCGCTTTATAAAACAAGTGCAACAAGCGTCACAGCAAAGGAATGACGAAACAGAAACAATCCGGATTTTTTTATGGCTATATCATTGTTGTGGCCTGCCTCCTCGTACAGGGGATCGGCGTCGGCAGTTATATTGCCTATGGCGTCTTTTTCAAGCCTTTGTTGAGTGAATTCGGCTGGTCCCGGGCCACCATTTCCGGCGCCTCGTCCATGGCCTTTCTTCTGATGGGTTTCTTGGGCATCCTGGTGGGAAACCTGAACGACCGGTTCGGGCCACGGGTGATCATGACAGTCACCGGCCTGTTTTTCGGGTCCAGCTATCTCCTTCTCTCTCGGATAGACACGGTCTGGCAGCTCTATCTCTTTTACGGGCTGGTAGGGGGCATCGGACTGAGCGCGGTCGATGTCATCCCCCTGACCACCACGGCAAGGTGGTTTCTATCACGCAGGGGCACCATGACCGGGTTTGTCAAGGTAGGTACCGGCGCCGGTCAGATGATGATGCCGTTTCTGGCCGGCCTGTGCATCACGAACTTCGGCTGGCGCACCGCCTCGGTGGTCATCGGCATCACAGCGGTGCTCTTCCTGACGGGATCGGGCCAGTTGCTGCGCCGCGACCCGGCCCAAATGGGACAGCTTCCCGACGGGAGAATGAAAGCGGCTGCAGGGGATGTCCCCGGCTCCGAAAGCGGCCTCACCCTTCAGCAAGCCCTCCGAAACCGGCAGTTCTGGATGCTCTGCACCATCAATCTCCTGGCCGTGTCCTGCATGATGACGATCCTGGTGCATATTGTCGCCCATGCCACGGACATCGGCATCGACACGTTGAAGGCGGCCGGCATCCTGTCCACCATCGGCGGCGTGAGCATACTTGGCAGACTCTGCGTCGGCATTGCTATCGACCGGATCGGCAACACGCGGTGTCTTATCGTATGTCTGGCCCTCCTTATCGCCAGCTTCCTCTGGCTTCACGTAGCCGGGGAGATGTGGATGCTTTACCTGTTTGCCGCGGTTTACGGCATTGCCCACGGCGGGATTTTTACCATGATATCGCCTATTGTGGCCGAATTGTTCGGCATCCGCTCCCATGGCGCCTTTTTCGGCATCGTCGCATTCAGCGGGACCGTCGGTGGGTCCATCGGCCCGGTACTGGCAGGCCTTGTATTCGATGTAACGCACAGCTACCGTCTGATTTTCATGATTCTGGTCGGATTTGCCGCTGCCAGTCTGATTCTCTCCCTGCTCCTGAAACCGGCTGTCTCCAAATATTAAGAGCGAGATATGACGAAACCCTAATTTCTCGAAATTTACCACGGAAATGCACCCGAACCGCGAATAAACGCCAACGAACCCTGATACAGCCGGGGGTTCCGTTCCTGTGAGGGTTCCTTCCTGCGGGATAATACTTCGGTGGGGAAGACAGTGTTGTCGGCCCTCAAAAAGGGGGATTTTCATGCACGGAGGCGGCAAACCCCTTTGCATGAGCATTTACCGGTAACATGTCAATTTGTTTCACCCGCAACCCATTCAAAACACTTCCTTGACGCCCGCATTCTTATAAGTGCATAATACTTCTGACACCCAGGCGCCGGGTATGCAAAAGAAACTCACCATGACCATCGATGAAGAGGTCTATGAAGGTCTGGGTCCCCTCCCTCGGAAACGGCTGGCATATCTGGAGAAAATCATCGAATGCAGATAAAAGGCTTACGCCGAAATTCCTTGTTGGACCTTGGACACTTATCCTGAAATCCGCAACCTTCGATAACCGCCCACTGTGCACTGCCTACTGACTATGGGTTTTGTCCACTGAATAATGGAGCTGATACGAAGAGGCGTTCGAAAATGACATTCCTTATGAAGAGATGTAAGGGTTTCGGTTTCTTATGGCTGGGAATGATGCTTGTGTTTTCGATTCCGGCGGATGCATCGGAGCAGGCCAATAACAAAAATGCCCTGTCCGTAAAGAGAATAAATACAATCATCGTGGATAATTATTACCCGTATACTTTCGTAAATAAAAATGGAGATCCTGACGGATTCAGTGTGGATCTGATGAAAGATGCGGCAAAAGTCATGGGCATGGAACTTGAGATCGGCGTCGACACCTGGGACCGGGCAAAAAGCTCACTTGTGACCGGAAAGATCGACTTCCTTCCGATGATGGCCTATTCAAAGGAGCGGGACAGAGTTTTTGACTTTTCAGTACTGCACACGATTGCCTATGATGCCTTTTTTATCAGGAAAAACTCTGCCAAGATATCAACTGTCAATGATCTCAAAGGCAAATCGGTCATTGTCATGAAGGATGACCAGGCCCATGATTATCTTCGTTCAACCCGTCTTGTTGCGCCTGAAAAATTCCTGTTTGTCGAGAGCATTCCCGATGCTCTCCGCCTCTTGGCCTCCGGCAAGGGCGATGCCGCCCTGATGCCGAAACTTGTCGGGCTGATCGTGTTGAAAGATCTGGGCCTGACAAATATTGAGGATTCTCCCCTTATCATTGAGGCGTACACTCGACCCTTCAGCTTTGCCGTAAAGGAGGGGAACCAGCCCCTTCTGGAAAGATTGAACCAGGGCCTGAGCATCGTCAAAGAAACAGGCCGGTACAATAAAATCTATGAGAAATGGTTTGGCGCGCTGGAACCCAAAGTATTGCCTTTCAAGGCAGTGTTCAAATATATCCTCTTGGTTTTTGTCGCTCTTGTTTTCATAGGGCTGGCTTTGACCCTGTGGTCGATTTCCCTGAGGAAACAGGTCGCCATACGGACCAGGGATCTTGAAGATGAAATCCTTGTGCGAAAGCGGGCAGAGGAGGCATTAAGAGACAGCGAAAGACTTCTGAACGAAGTCGGCAAAATCGCAAAGATTGGCGGGTGGGAAATGGACCTTGATACCCGTAAGGCCAAATGGACCCAGGGCACCTATGATATCGTTGAAATAGAATATGATCAGCCCATTCCCGGTCCGGATGAACACGTGGAATACTATCTTCCTGAATACCGATCCCTGGTTTCTGATTCCATGCAGGCGCTGGTTGAAGATGACCGACCCCTGGATTTTGAAGCGCTGTTGCAAACCGCAAAGGGCAATATAAAATGGTGCCGTGCGATTGGGCGGGCAATAAAAAAGGAAGGGCGCTGCATCAAAGTGTATGGCACTTTTCAGGATATCACCGACCGCAAGAGAGCTGAAGAAGAAATCCGTGCATTGAACCGGGATCTTGAATTACGCGTCCGCCAGCGCACTGTGCAGATTGAAGAGGCCAACAAAGAACTTGAAGATTTTGTATACTCGGTATCGCATGATCTGCGGGCTCCGCTACGTTCCATCAGCGGTTTCGCCGAGATAATCAATCGCAGACATAAAGCGTCTCTCAATGAAGAAGGCCAGCACTATTTCGATAATATCGTCAAGGCCAGCAGGCAAATGGGGGAGTTGATCGATGATCTGCTTAAATTTTCCCGTCTGGGGCGTCAATCCATAAAATTGGAGGCTGTAACGCTTGATGATGTCTTTAAAACAGCCGTGGAAACACTTTCAGACCCAATAAAAAAAACGGGGGCCCGTATCAATATTCCCGAACAGATGCCGGTTATTCAGGGTGATGTCACCCTAACAACCCATATTTTCATCAACCTCCTGGAAAATGCCGTAAAATACCATAAACCGAACGAGCCCCCACGTATTGATGTCGGGTTTGAAGTTGCGGATCAAACCGTGGTGGCATCCATCGCCGACAACGGAATCGGCATTGAACCGGAATATCATGAAAAAATATTCAATATATTTCAGAGGCTTCACAGCCAGGCGGATTATCCGGGAACCGGCATCGGCCTGGCCGCTGTCAGAAAAGCGGTGAAGATTATGGGTGGCCGGATCTGGGTTGAATCGGAGCCGGGGAAAGGAAGCGTTTTTAAAATTAAACTCTTCAGGGCAATCACAGCATAATCCGGGAGGACACAGCAATGACAAAAGCCGCCACAATACTTCTGGTTGAAGATAATCCGATGGACGTTGAACTGATTATTGATGCGTTCAAAGAGGCCCGCCTGGGAAATAAAATCCAGGTGGCCAGGAATGGAAAAGAGGCCCTTGATTTTCTCTTTGGTCAAGGAAAATATGCGGATCGCAGGCAATATCCCTTGCCGGATATGGTTCTGCTGGATCTCAAGATGCCGGGAATTGACGGCCATGAAGTCCTGAGGCGGATTAAGGGCGCCGACAAACTGAAACGCCTGCCGGTCATCATTCTCACATCTTCAAGGGACGAGGGCGACCGGGCCATGAGCTACGACAACGGCGCCAACAGTTACCTGGTAAAACCGGTTTCTTTTGACGAGTTCCTGAAGGTCGTCAAACAGGTCTCCGATTACTGGCTCACGTTAAATGTGAGGCCGCCGCAGGATTGATTCAGAACGGGGGAACATGCAAAAATGAATGACAAGATCCGGATACTTTATATCGATGATTACGAACTCGACCGTGAACTGGTCAAGGATGCCCTGGAAAAGGAGCATGGCGGATTCGAAGTCACGGAAGCGTCCAACAAGCTGGAATTTGAGGCGCTGTTGAAAACCCGTGAGTTCGATGTTGTTTTAAGCGATTTTAATATTGCAGGGTTCGAGGGGTTTCAGGTCCTTGAGATCGTCCGTGCACATGATCCGCGGCTGCCGGTCATTGTTGTCACCGGAACCGGGTCTGAAGAGATCGCAGTCATGGCGCTCAAGCAGGGTGCATCCGATTATGTGATCAAAGAACCCAAACATATCCGGAGATTGCCGCAAACCATTCTTGCCGCAATCGAAAAAAAGGCATTAAGACACCAGCGCGAAAAGGCGGAGGACAAACTGAGGCAAAGCGAAGAAATGTTCAGGGTTGCCTTTGAAGACGCGCCGGTCGGCATGTGTCTGGTGAACCCTGACGGCGGGTTTCGTAAGGTCAATGGCCGTCTCTGTCACATGCTCGGTTACACTGAGCGCGAATTGCTTTCAAAGGGGTTTGAGGATATTACCCATCCGGACGATTTGGACGCCAGCAATGAATGGGTTCGCAAGTTGCTGGCAGGGGAAACGACGATCCTGGCCCTGGAAAAGCGATACCTTCACAAAGCGGGGCATGTGGTCTGGGGGATCGTCCGCTCCTTTCTCTTGCGCAAACCAGACGGTTTTCCACATTTCTTTGTCACGCATGTTCAAGACATCACCGATCGCAAGAAGGCCGAGGAGGAAGTAAAGCAGAGCAAGGCTCGATTGGAGCTGGCTGCGGCCGCAACCAACATCGGGCATTGGGACTGGAACCTTCTTACCGATGAGGTATATTTCTCTCCTCTATGGAAGGGCCAACTCGGTTACAAAGACCATGAGGTCCCGAACCGATTTGAAGAGTGGGAGACCCGCTTACATCCGGATGATTGCGATCGTGCGATGAAAGCAGTCACGGACTATATTGAAGGCCGCAGTCCTGAATATAGGTTGGAGTTTCGTCTGAGGCATAAGGATGGCACATATCGATGGATTTACACCCGGGCCGAGAAGCAGTTTGATGACGATGGAAGGCCATGCCGTCTTTTCGGGTGCCACATCGATATCACCGAGCGCAAGAGAATGGAAGAAGAGCTTCTAAGGGCTCAAAAGCTTGAATCCGTGGGAGCGCTTGCAGGGGGTATCGCCCATGATTTCAACAACATCCTGACAACGATTTTAGGCAACATTTCCCTGGCCAAGATACAGGTGACCCCTGAAAATCAACTATTTGAATTGTTAGGCGAGGCAGAAACGGCTTCAGCGAGGGCTCAGACCCTGACCAAGCAGTTGTTGACCTTTGCCAAAGGGGGAGCGCCGGTAAAGGAGACCGCCTCAATCAAAGATATCCTCAAAGAATCTTGCAGTTTTGTGCTGAGGGGTTCAAAATCCAGATCCGAGTTCTCCATATCGGAAGACCTCTGGCCGGCTGAAGTTGACGTGGGACAGATCAGCCAGGTCATCAATAATATTGTGATCAATGCCAACCAGGCCATGCCGAAGGGGGGAACCATTCAGGTTGCAGCAGATAATCTAATCATAGAGGCCAGGCATAGCCTGCCGGTCAAGCCGGGCAGATACGTCAAGGTATCCATTAAAGATCAAGGAGTGGGCATAGCCGAAGATCACCTTTTAAATATATTTGATCCCTATTTTACGACGAAACAGGAGGGGAGCGGCCTTGGACTGGCCACGACCTATTCCATCATCAAAAAGCACAATGGACACGTTACCGTGGAATCCCGGTTGGGGGTTGGTACGACATTTCACATCTATTTGCCTGCTTCCGCCAAAATAGTCCCTGAAAAAGAGGAGGTCAAGATCATAAAAGGGCAGGGCCGTATTCTGGTCATGGATGATGAGGCGCCGCTAAGGATTATCGTCGGGAGAATGCTGGAGAAGTTGGGTTATGAAGCAGAATTTGCAGAGGATGGTGCTGAAGCGATTCGGATGGTCAAGGAAGCCAAAGAGGCTGAAAAACCGTTTGATGCCGTCATCCTGGATTTGACCATCCCCGGCGGAATGGGCGGCAAAGAAGCGATTAACAAAATTCTGGAGATAGATCCTGAAGTAAAGGCCATTGTCTCCAGTGGTTATTCAGACGACCCGGTCCTGGCGAATTTTCAGGAATATGGATTTAAGGGAATGATGCCCAAACCGTTTGAATTCCGCTCATTGGGCGAGGTGCTGCACAAAGTACTAACGGGTGTAAAAAAGTGATTGTCTGGCTTTGTTTTCTCAGTAAGGGCTCGCCCAAAAATAACTTCGCAGAATTGACGCTCAGATTTGGGTCAGATTTGAAAGACGACTGTGGCGCCGGATGATATCATAAACGCAGCAGTTATCGCCCGTCCAAGAGCGACGGCAACGCTCTTCTCTCCGCCTTCGTCGATCAGATAGAAACCGCCTCCCAATAAACGAAACAGGCATGATCTGCCCATCCCCTGCCCTCTTATCCGTTGATGGCAGTAGAGGGCGCTGAATTGAAAGGTGACAAGCAGCTGTTTTTCGGGCATATCTGTTAGCAACGGCAAGTAGTGCAGGACGAAGACACAGATAGGGTTAAAGGATACCTCCCACTGGATTCATGACCCCTGCAGGAGAAAGCGAGGGAAGCGTGCTTTCAGCGGGACCGTCGGTGGGTCCATCGGCCCGGTACTGGCAGGCCTTGTATTCGATGTAACGCACAGCTACCGTCTGATTTTCATGATTCTGGTCGGATTTGCCGCTGCCGGTCTGATTCTCTCCCTGCTCTTGAGACCGTCAATTGGCAGGGCATGCAAACAGTGATGTCGCGTTCAAGTGCATGTAAGGACATACCGGCGCAAACACAAGCTCATCCAGTCCCTGGTGATACTTTTTTACCGGCCTTTTCCTCCGCTGAGGACCGGATGGCCTCCGCCTTTTTCCGCAGTTCCAGGTAGTCCATCCGTAGACGGGAATTGGCGGCCCAGACCATTTCCATATATTCCCGCTCTGTTTCCGTAACAAGACGAAGTCCCAGCACTTCGGGCCTTTCGCGGATGACACTCCCTGCAGGCACCCGCGTAAACGAGGGGAGGGTCACCAGCTTGGCAATGGCACCCATGCCAACCCATACGTGATCCTCGAGGGTCGCCTTGTAGAGAGAAGAGCGCAGGGCCAAAAAACACTCACGTCCAATGGTGCACGGTCCATGGATGGTCACGCCGTGGGCTACGGAGGTCTTGGGACCGATGATCACGGAAGCGCCCGGATCGGTGTGGATAATGACGGCGTCCTGGATATTGACCTCATCCCCGATGACGATGGGCGCCACTTTTCCGTCCGGGCCGCGCTGATCGGCCCGGATGACGGTCAATGGTGCCACAAACACGTCCCTGGCGATTTCAACGTGGCCGATGATCTGGGCCGAAGGGTCGATCAGGGCGGTGGGGTCGATTCTGGGATAATCGCCTGCAAGGTTGGGACGGATGTTGTTCGGAAACGATGTCATTCCTTTTTCCTCCATGTTTGGGTTCCCTGATGCCGTTGCGTCACCCCGGTACCTGCCACACAGGTTGCGAGACGTTTCCACTTTCAGATATTCCGCGTTCCCTGCCAACCTGTGTCCCTGGAGAAACAGCGCCGGGTCCCTGTGGGTTGAATCATGCGCGATCGGACCTTGATCTGCAAACTGTGTCTCATTATTAAGGAGGACAAGACCACAGGTCAAGCAGAAAAGGTGAACGGCCGGGCCTTCAGGCGTATTTATCCGGCCGGGATCCCTCCAACTCCCGATCGGAGTCTGAGGAGCGAGAAAACAGGAAATGGAATCGTTCACTCTTTTTGACATCCGATGTAGGCTGTGCGATGGGGGTCCGATTTTTTCTTGACATCCCATCCGGGTTAAGATAGGGTTCCATCAAACGATGGAAGCATCTATTGGAAAAAGACGATGGCGACACCCTTAGAAAAGGCCCGCAAAGACCCGGATTCCATGAAGGCCAGAATACTGAAAGCAGCCAGGCGCATGTTCGGCAAATACGGGTATCACGGAACCACCACTCGGATGATCGCCCGGGAGGTGGGGATCGATATCTCGACACTCTACTATCACTGGGGCGAAAAGGGCGATCTCTACGAGTCCGTGATCCTGGATATCAACACGGACCTGAGAGACCGGCTCGCCGAGGTGGAAAAGATCATTCACGGCCTGCCGTTGGCCAGGCGGATGGAGATTGCCATCAATAGGGTCACCGACTTTCTCTTCGAATGCCCCGAAATTTCCAACCTGATCCTGTTTCAGTATTTCAGAAAGACCCGCAGGGAGCCCAACCTGGACTTTCATGTTCCGGATTTCATATCCGATATCGCACGTTCCATGAACCTCTGCAAGAGCCAGGGCCATGTCCCGACAGGCGCCTCCATGAAGGTCCTGGCCATGATGAATGCGATTCACAATTTCATCTCGGGTGAAGACTTCTTCCGGGATATGCTCCAGCTCAAAAGGGAGGAATATATCGATCGGGTAAAAAAAACCCTTGAGTTTATGCTGATACCCGCATTCACCCAGTGATATTTCGAGTCATAATCAAATAAACCCAACTCAGATAAGGAGGTGACAGGATGGCCCTCAACTTAGATGCCATCGGCAAAAAGATCGGCCCTGTAACCAGGGACTACAACTGGAAGGACCTGGTACTCTATGCCCTCGGGGTTGGGGCCGGCTTTGACGAACTGGAGTACTGCTACGAACATCAATTGAAGGTGATCCCCAGTTTTTCCATTGCCGGCGTGTTTGAGTTCCTGGCCGAAGTGGGAATGCGTTCCAATGCCGACCTTTCGGGGGTCCTCCACGGCGAGCAGGATATCATCTTCCATAATCCCATCCCGACCGACGGGACCCTTACAACCGAAGGCGCCATCACCCATATGTATGACAAGGGACCTGGCAAGGGTGCACTGGTGGTGGCGGAAGCCGATACCTATCATTCCAACGGGAACAAGCTCTTTACCAATATATTCACCATATTCTGCAGAAAAGACGGAGGGTTCGGCGGGGACCCGGGATCCGCCGACACCTTTGAGCTGCCCGACCGCTCCCCTGATTTCGAGGAACTGGCCTGTTCCACCCGGGACCAGCCGCTCCTCTACAGACTCTCCGGCGATATCTTTCAGCTCCATGTGGATCCGGAATTCGCCAGGGCCAGCGGGTTTGAAAAACCGATCATGCACGGTCTCTGCACCCATGGTTTTGCCTGCCGGGCCGTGATCAAGCACCTCTTTCCCGGTGAACCGGAACGTATGACCCGCTTTCACGTAAGATTTTCCAGGACCCTATATCCGGGCGTAGCGATCAAGACCCGGATCTGGAAGATAAAGGAAGGCAAGGCCTTTTTCCGGACCCTCAATGCTGAAAGCGGCGAGGTTGTGATCGACCAGGGCATTGTGGAATGGATGAGCCCCGAGGAGATGGCGGTGCGCAAGGCCCGGGGAGGTATCCGTTTTGACGATCAGGTTGCCGTGGTGACCGGGGCCGGCGCCGGGCTGGGCAGGGTGTATGCCCTTGAGCTGGCCAAGCGCGGGGCCAGGGTCGTTGTGAACGATCTGGGCGGGGCCCGGGACGGGTCGGGCGGAGGGTCCGCCTCGCCGGCCGACATGGTGGTGGAAGAGATTAAAGCGGCCGGCGGCGAGGCTGTTGCCAACTACGACTCGGTGGCTACACCGGAAGGGGGGCAGGCCATTGTGGATGCGGCCATTCAAGCCTTCGGGCGGATCGACATCCTGATCAACAATGCGGGCATCCTAAGGGACAAGACCCTGGCCAAGATGGAACCGGAAAACTGGAAGGCGGTCATGGATGTCCACCTGAACGGGGCCTATCATGTGACCCGGCCCGCATTTGTAAAGATGCGGGAAAACCGGTACGGCCGGATTATCCTGACCACATCGGCCGCCGGACTCTACGGCAATTTCGGCCAGACCAACTACTCAGCGGCCAAGATGGGGCTCATCGGTCTTATGAACACGATCAAGCTGGAGGGGGACAAACACAACATCAAGATCAACACCATTGCCCCGGTGGCGGCCACCCGGCTCACGGAGGATATCCTTCCCCCGGATCTCCTCGAAAAGCTCAAACCCGAGTTCGTGGCGCCGCTGGTGCTCTACCTCTGCTCTGAACGCTGTCCTGTAAACGGGGCCATCTACAACGCCGGTATGGGCTATTATAACCGGGCGGCCATTGTCACAGGTCCGGGGACGCTCATCGGCAAGGAGGGGGAAATCCCTTCTCCTGAGGCCATTGCGACGAACATGGCCAAGATCAAGTCCCTGAAAGGCGCAGAGGAATACCCCAATGCGACCGCCGCATTCGGTCCCATGCTGGATGCGTTCAGCCCCGGGAAGAAGGCGGCCGGGGCTGAGACGGAAAGCAAAGGCCTGACCGTTGCCGGGATTTTTGAAGGCATTCCTGCTGCATTCCAGGCCGACAGGGCCGCCGGCGTGGACGTGACATTTCAGTTTGACATCTCCGGAGGCAGCGGCGGTTCATGGTATGTGACCGTGAAAGACGGGGCCTGTGAGGTGGCGGAGGGTTCCCACGGAAGCCCGACCACCACCATCAAGATGGGCGATGACGACTTTGTCAAGCTCATCACCGGCGAACTGAACGCCATGAACGCCTTCACCGGCGGAAAGCTCCGGATTGAAGGGGACCTGATGAAATCGCAGCTCATTGAAAAACTTTTCAAATTTTAAAGGGTTGTTGATGGTCTCGTAAAAAGTGCTATTTCTCACAGAGCTCTCAGAGAACACAGAGCGAATCTATTTGAAACATTAAAGATATCTTTGCGTGCTTTGCGCGAGTCCCGCCGTGGCGGGATTGACTTTTTACGAATGCATCAAGGTTCGGAATTCAAAAAATATTCAATATTCACTATTCATTAGCCACTTCTACAGGGAGGACCACCCATGATCGGCATTACATCATACGGCGGCTATATCCCCAGACTCCGGCTCGACCGGATGAGCATCTATCAGGCGATGGGCTGGTTTGCTCCGGCCATTGTGATGGTCGCTCAAGGAGAGCGGTCTTTCTGCAACTGGGACGAGGACGCCCTCACCATGGCCGTGGCAGCATCCAGGGACTGTCTTTCAGGCCAGGATAAGAGAGACATCGACGGTCTCTTTTTGTGTTCGACGACGCTTCCCTTTTCTGACAGGCTCAATGCCGGGGTTGTCAAAGCGGCCTTGAACCTCAACGACAGACTCCATGCGTCTGATTTCACGTCTACCCTCAGGGCAGGGACTTCAGGGCTGGTTGAAGCCCTTTCCGCGGTAAGGAGCGGTGACAGAAGACGGGTTCTCGTCACGGCCACGGACAGGCGGCTGACCAAAACCGCCTACTTTTACGAGATGTGGTTCGGTGACGGCGCCGCATCCCTTCTTGTGGGGGAAACCGGTGTCATTGCAGAATACCTGGGATCCTACACGGTCACTTACGATTTTGTAGATCACTACCGGGGCTCCCCAAGGCTGTACGACTATATGTGGGAGGAACGCTGGGTCCGTGACCTGGGCTATTCCAGGATCATCCCCGAAGCCGTCTCAGGTCTGTTCGACAAACTCTCCATTTCCATGGACGATGTGGACAGATTCGTATTCCCCTGCTTTTTCAAGGCCGAGCACCGCAATATCGCCAAAAAGCTGGGGGCTCCCCCTGAAAAAGTGATGGACAACCTTCACGACGTGTGCGGCGAAACCGGTGCGGCCCACCCCCTGGTGATGTTTGTGCATGCCCTGGAGGAGGCCCGACCCGGGGACCGCATTCTGTTAGCCGGTTTCGGCCAGGGGTGCGACGCCCTCTACTTTCGGGTAACGGACGAGATCCTCAACCTCCCTGCCCGAGCCGGAATCAAGGGATCTCTTGCCAGAAAAAAGCGAACAGACAACTATGCCAAGTTCCTTAAGTTCAGGGACCTGATTCAGACCGAGATGGGGATCCGCGCAGAGGCCCCCACCCAGACGGCCATGACGGTTTTGTGGCGCAAACGGGACATGATCCTGGGACTGGTAGGAGGGAAATGCAGCCGTTGCGGCACCCCGCAGTTCCCGAGGATGGACATCTGCGTTAATCCGGAATGCCGTGCGGTTCATACCCAGGAACCCTATGCGTTTTCAAGCGTACCTGCCCATGTCAAGAGCTTCACCGGGGACCTCCTGGCTGTGTCTGTGGACCCTCCGGGCATCTACGGCATGGTTCAGTTTGAGGGAGGGGGCCGGTTCATGGCCGATTTCACCGACTGCGAGCTTTCGGATCTCCGGGTGGGCCAGCAGGTAACCATGTCCTTCAGACGGCGCTATACGGACAGGGAACGCGGTTTCACCGGCTATTTCTGGAAGGCAGTGCCCCTCCTGGAACCCAAGGAGGAAGGCGCCAAACAAGGGGAAGCGGTCCGTTTTGACGATCAGGTTGCCGTGGTGACCGGGGCCGGCGCCGGGCTGGGCAGGGTGTATGCCCTTGAGCTGGCCAAGCGCGGGGCCAGGGTCGTTGTGAACGATCTGGGCGGGGCCCGGGACGGGTCGGGCGGAGGGTCCGCCTCGCCGGCCGACATGGTGGTGGAAGAGATTAAAGCGGCCGGCGGCGAGGCTGTTGCCAACTACGACTCGGTGGCTACACCGGAAGGGGGGCAGGCCATTGTGGATGCGGCCATTCAAGCCTTCGGGCGGATCGACATCCTGATCAACAATGCGGGCATCCTAAGGGACAAGACCCTGGCCAAGATGGAACCGGAAAACTGGAAGGCGGTCATGGATGTCCACCTGAACGGGGCCTATCATGTGACCCGGCCCGCATTTGTAAAGATGCGGGAAAACCGGTACGGCCGGATTATCCTGACCACATCGGCCGCCGGACTCTACGGCAATTTCGGCCAGACCAACTACTCAGCGGCCAAGATGGGGCTCATCGGTCTTATGAACACGATCAAGCTGGAGGGGGACAAACACAACATCAAGATCAACACCATTGCCCCGGTGGCGGCCACCCGGCTCACGGAGGATATCCTTCCCCCGGATCTCCTCGAAAAGCTCAAACCCGAGTTCGTGGCGCCGCTGGTGCTCTACCTCTGCTCTGAACGCTGTCCTGTAAACGGGGCCATCTACAACGCCGGTATGGGCTATTATAACCGGGCGGCCATTGTCACAGGTCCGGGGACGCTCATCGGCAAGGAGGGGGAAATCCCTTCTCCTGAGGCCATTGCGACGAACATGGCCAAGATCAAGTCCCTGAAAGGCGCAGAGGAATACCCCAATGCGACCGCCGCATTCGGTCCCATGCTGGATGCGTTCAGCCCCGGGAAGAAGGCGGCCGGGGCTGAGACGGAAAGCAAAGGCCTGACCGTTGCCGGGATTTTTGAAGGCATTCCTGCTGCATTCCAGGCCGACAGGGCCGCCGGCGTGGACGTGACATTTCAGTTTGACATCTCCGGAGGCAGCGGCGGTTCATGGTATGTGACCGTGAAAGACGGGGCCTGTGAGGTGGCGGAGGGTTCCCACGGAAGCCCGACCACCACCATCAAGATGGGCGATGACGACTTTGTCAAGCTCATCACCGGCGAACTGAACGCCATGAACGCCTTCACCGGCGGAAAGCTCCGGATTGAAGGGGACCTGATGAAATCGCAGCTCATCGAGAAGCTGTTCAAGTTTTAGATGCTGGATGCTGGATATCGGATATCAGGCCCTGGATGTCGGATACGTTGAGCTGTGAGTTCACTATTGGTCCCTTTCAGCTTTCAGCTCACTTCAGCTCACTTTAGACACTTCACAGGGAGGAATTACAATGGCCACAGGAATCAGAGACAAGGTGGCAATTATCGGCATGGGCTGCACCCGTTTCGGCGAAAGATGGGATGTCGGCGCAGAGGAACTGATGGTGGAGGCCTTCACAGAGTGTCTCCAGGATGCCGCCGTAGACCCATCGGACATCGAGGCTGCCTGGCTTGGCACCTGCCTTGAAGAGATCAATGTGGGCAAGAGCGCCCTGCCCCTCTCAACAACCCTCAGGCTCCCCTTTATACCGGTCACCCGGACCGAAAACTACTGCGCCAGCGGCACAGAGGCCTTTCGAGGCGCGGTTTATGCCGTTGCATCCGGGGCCTATGACATCTGTCTGGCCCTGGGCGTGGAGAAGCTTAAAGACACCGGCTACGGGGGTCTCCCCAATCCCGGTTCCAATTTCGGATCCCTGAACTGGCTCTGGTATCCCAACATGACTGCGCCGGGCGTATTCGCCCTGCTGGCCACCGCCTATGCGGCCAAGTACCGTATCCCCGATCAGGACCTCAAGCGGGCCATGGCCCAGGTGTCTGTCAAGAGTCACGAAAATGGGGCGCTCAACCCCAAGGCCCACCTGCGCAGGCCTGTCACCATTGACCAGGTTATGGCCGCGCCGATCATCGCCCATCCACTGGGACTCTTCGACTGCTGTGGCGTCAGCGATGGCTCGGCATGCGCCATCGTCACCACGGTGCAGAAGGCCAGGGATATGGGGATCAGGAAACCGGTCACGGTCAAGGCCCTCCAGTTGGCCCTCAGCAGCGGAGAGGAGATGGGCTTCAACGCGTGGGACGGCGACCACTTCATGACGACCGATCGGTGCAGCACCCGGGCCTACGACGAAGCGGGGATTACCGATCCCCGGGCCGATATCAGCATGATGGAGCTTCATGACTGTTTTTCCATCACGGAACTGGTTACCTATGAAGATCTCCATATTTCAGAACGGGGCAGGGCCTGGCAGGATGTTTTGGACGGCTTTTACAACCGTGACGGCAAAATTCCGGCCCAGGTGGACGGTGGCCTCAAGTGCTTCGGCCACCCGATCGGGGCCTCGGGGCTCCGGATGCTGTATGAGATGTACCTCCAGCTCCTGGGCCGGGCCGGAGACCGGCAGATCGACGAGCCCCGTTACGGCCTGACCCACAATCTGGGCGGATTTCCACCCCAGAATGTCTGCAGTATCGCCATTATCGGGCTGGGAAAAGGGTAGTGGAAATCGAGGGATTGATGAATTGAGGGTGGAGGGATTCAGGAATTATGGAGATTCGAAAGCTTTTCGAGCCGATTACCATCAACAAACTGACCATAAAGAACAGAATCGTCATGCCCTCAATGGGGCTTGCCTACAGCAGCGATTTCTCTTTCAACGACCGCTACCGGGCCTTCTACCGGGAGCGGGCTCTGGGCGGCGTAGGACTTCTGACCATCGGCCCGGTGGCCATTGACCGGGTCGGCAGCGCCCCGTTCATGCCTGGTTTATTTGATGACATTTATATCAATCCGTTACGCAATTTTATTGATCGATTACATCAGGATACGGATGCCAAAATCGCTACCCAACTCCTTCACATGGGCCGCTACGCCTTCTCTGCCCTGACAGGGATGCAGCCGATTGCGCCCTCCCCTATCCCCAGCACGCTGACCCATGAGACCCCGAGGGAGATGACCCTTGAAGACATCGAAACGGTAAAGGCGGCCTATGTCCAGGCCGCACGCCGTGCAGTGGAGGCGGGATTTGATTTCATAGAGGTCCTGGCATGCACAGGGTATCTTATCAGCGAGTTTCTCTCCCCCCTGACCAACCGGCGCACTGACGCCTACGGCGGCAGCATCGAGAACCGGATGCGCTTCGGGCTTGAGATCATCCGGGAGGTGAGGAAGACCATCGGTGAAGATCTGGCCCTTGGAATCCGGATCGCCGGGAACGACTTCATGGAGGGTGGCCATACCAGCCGGGAGTCGGCCCGGTTCGCGGCTGAGGCTGAAGCAGCAGGGGTTGACGCCATCAACGTGACCGGCGGCTGGCACGAAACCCGCGTCCCGCAGCTTACCTCGAACGTGCCTCCCGGGGCCTTTGTCTACCTTTCCCGGGGGATCCGGAATGCGGTATCAGTCCCGGTCTTCGCCTCCAATCGGTTGGGCGATCCCCATGTTGCAGAGCGGGCGCTGAGATCCGGGGCCTGTGACATGATCTGCTGGGGAAGGCCCCTGATCGCCGACCCGGAGCTGCCCAACAAGGTCAGGCAGGGCCGCTTTGATGAAATCATCCCGTGCATTGCCTGTAATCAGGGATGTTTTGATTCCATATTCGCAGGTACACCTGTGAGCTGTATCCTCAACCCGAGGGCGGGTAACGAGACACATTTCCGGGTAGAGAAGACACCTGCGGCCAAAAGGATCATGGTGGCCGGCGGCGGACCGGCAGGTATGGAATTCGCGCTCACTGCCGCACAAAGGGGGCACCACGTCACCCTCTATGAAAAAACGGACCGCCTTGGCGGGCAGGTGAATCTGGCCCGAATGCCCCCGGGAAAAAAGGAGTTTAAGCGGCTGATCGACAGCATGGCGGCAAGGCTCGCCCGCTGGGGCGTGGATGTGCATATCAACACCCCTCTGACGCCTGAAATGGCAGCACGGGAAAGGCCCGACCTGTTGGTGGTGGCATCGGGCGCCAGGCCGGTTCGGATCCCTGTGACCGGGATGGATAAGCCGCACGTCGTGGATGCCTGGGATGTGCTGGGCGAGAAGGTGTGGAACATAGGCCGCAATGTCGTGGTGGTCGGCGGGAGTGCCACGGGCTGTGAAACCGCCCTGTTCGTGGCTGAAATGGGTGTCCCCGATCCTGAGACCTTCACCTTCCTGATGTATCACTCGGCCGAAAACCGGGAGTTCGCAGCCGAACTGCTGCATTCCCCGGGAAGGAAGGTAACCGTCATCGATATGGTCCCCCGCCTTGCCGACAATGTAGGCCGAACCGCACGGTGGTCCCTCACCAAGAGTCTGAAGCTGATGGGTGTAACCCTCCGGCCCAACACCACCCTCCTGGAGATAAGGGACAATTCAGCCCTGGTCCAGACCAAGAAGGGATCGGCGACCATCCCTGCCGACACCGTCATCATGGCGGTTGGGGTCGTGTCTGTCGACGATCTGGCCCGGGACATGGAAGGGACAGGGATTCAGGTCGTCACCATCGGCGATGCCAAGACCCCCGGAAAGATTACAGAGGCCGTGAGAGAAGGATTTGAAGAGGCATTGAGGATCTGACGGAAAATTGGGGTCGATGAAGGAGACTCAATTTTTTTCTTGATTTTGATTTCATACCGGTTGTATCATTCTTCCGCTTACAAGTCCGTTCCTGGTTTCCGGCGGGCAGGGTATGTTCTAAAGGGAAGATCCATTTGGCAAAGTGGCAACCCGAGTTTAGAACGACGAAAAAGCGCGAAAGGAGGGTGCCACGATGGCTACCGGAACTGTTAAATGGTTCAACAACAAAAAGGGATTCGGCTTCATCGAACAGGAAGATGGTCCGGACGTATTTGTTCATTTTTCAGGGATCAAGACAACCGGGTTCAAATCGCTTGAAGAAGGCGACCGGGTTAGCTTTGACATTGAGCAGGGCCAGAAAGGTCCGGCCGCAGTCAATGTAACCGTGATCTAACCTGAGATGGTCCGATAGAAAAAGGGCACTTCATCGAATCGTGATGAAATGCCCTTTTTTGTGTTGACGCTCCCGTCTGGCGGATCTCAGGCCGAGGGGCGCAGTCTGGGCGGAAGCACCATGACCCTGCGTAATCCCTCTTTCAGCGATATGGCGCCTTCCGGACAGAAGCGGGCGCAGATACCGCAACCGAAGCAGGTGTTTTCATCGCGTTCAGCCGTTCCATCGTCATTCAATTCGATCGCGTCCGTGGGACACCGTTCCGCACAGACGCCGCACCCCGAGCAGAGATCCGCATCAATAACCGATAGGTGGTATGTTGAATTGATCAGGGGAACTGCGCCGTCCCGCCACAGGTTCAACGTATCGCAGCAGTCCTTGCAGCAGTTGCAGATGCTGGTCTCCGGCCGTGATACGTTGGAACCGGGATGAAAGGCCTTGTGCACCAGGCCGGCATCCTCCGCCTCCCTCATGATCCGGCGGGCCTCTTCCTTGGTCACCATGCGGCAAAACCCCTGGGCAACCGTATGACGGGCGGATTTTCCGAAGGTAAAGCAGTTAACCACCGGAGCATCGGTAGCACACGGGTTTCCAAGGACCTTTTGCCGCTGGCGGCAGAAACAGTGGCCCACCGCAATATCGTCGAATTTGTCGATGATCGCGTCCACTGACTGGCTCGGCAGGACAAACTCCTCGGGAACCTCAACCCGCTTGTCAACAGGAATGATCCGTATCGGTTTTCCATCGTCCGTGAACCGCGAAGGGACCGTGCGGTCCACAGGGGGCGCTGACTGGAGCACCGGAACAAGATTGTCGTAGTTTGCCTGAACCTGATCCCTGACCTGATTCAAGAGGGTCTGAAACAGATGCGCCAACTCCTGTTCCTTTTTGTCGCCCTTGAGTTCGGTCATGAACTTGTATTCCATCAGCCCAACGGTCATAAGCGGAAGGAGACGGTAGACCATGATCCCGGCCGAATTGGGCTGGTTAAAGACGAGCCCTTTTCGAGCGAGGCTCGTGGCAAGCCGGTCGACCGTCTCTTTGGAGAACCCGCTCGATGCAGCCAACTCCTCCGGGGTCTGAGAGGGCTTTTGATTGAATGCGCAGATCAGGTCCAGTTCATCTTCCGCATCTTCCACAACGCGTTTCATGATGGACAGGGTCGTGTCGTTCACCGGGAACGGGAACATCCCCTGTTTGCACACAACCGCAGCCGCTGATTTGTATTTTTTTTCCAACGAACTTTCAGGCATATTCTTACCCCCTTCTTTTCGGTGCGATGAACCGCCCTCTCATTAACCCGTTACCGAGCCAAAGCATAGGTTCCGTCGTCCTGTACGACCCTGCCCTCGTTCATGAGCTTCTCCAGATGTTTCTTCATATGCGCCCGTTCCCCGAACTCAAAAAAGGCCTTGGGTTCCCTCGGCCTTCCGTAGATAATCCATGCCCCCACAATCTCCTCAAGGGTCTGCGGGGTGATGAGACGGTCCAGCACCTTTTTCTCCCGGTTGTCGATGACCGCCAGATAGTCATCCCAGAGGGCGCCCGGTTCCTCCTCGAATACCCCTGCCTCGTGGGATGCCAGCCGTATCCTGGCCGGAACATCTCGAAGGCGTTGTACGGATCCTATGGTTTCCTCGATGCTTGAGTCACGATCACCGTACCAGGGCCCGAACTTGGTCAGATCGTAATCCCCCAGGAGTACGATTCCCTGCGGTCGAAAAAAGAGGGACAGATGACCGGGCGTGTGGCCCGGCGTGGCCATTACTTCCACGGCGCCGGTTTTCAGTTGAATGATCTCACCACCGCGCAGGAACCGGTTCGGCCGGCGGGATCGAAAATGAAACTGCTCCTGCAGGGTGGAGCGCCAGTATTCCCGGTCATCCTCGCCTTCCATTCCGTAGGCGTCCAAAAAGATATCCATGTCCGTAAGCGGCGGCGCATCCGGCTCTGAAACCCTCAGCGGCACATCGTCAAAGAGGTCCAGATGCATGAAATGATCTTCGTGCCAGTGGGTCAGCCAGACCTCGCGGACACCCGGAGCATCCCTCAGTTGCATCAGCCTTTTTCTGTTTGAAGCCGGATCAATCAATACCCCGTCACCCTCTATGTAGACGGAATGGCAGTTGGGATATATCCCGTAATTGTCACCCGGAAGGAACCAGATGGGTCCGAAATGCCGTTCTTCAACTGTCTTTTTCATTTCTTTCATGTCTCCTGTCTCGATGGAATCCTGACACCACGGTCAAGCAGTCTGGAAAGACGCGTCTTTCACCCATGATCCTCGCGCTCTCCCGGGTCGGCGCCCCGCAGGTAACGGTGTTACTTTGCAGGCCGACGCCCTTCAGGGCAGCCTACCGGGCCGGCTACTTTGTTTCCTCCGCCTTTTCTGCCGGCGGCTTCGATGTCGGTGCGGCTTTTAAGGCGGTGGCCTTCTGGAAATCGGCCTTGGCCTCTGCTTTTCGATTCATGGAAAGATAGACGAGCCCCCGATTGTAGTAGAGGTCGGCATCGTCCGATTTTATCGCAAGCGCCCTGCTGTAGTCTTTCAGGGCGAGATCGCTGTTGCCCAGGTTAAAATAGGCGCTTCCCCTGTTGCAGTAGGCATCCGCAGCTTGGGGGTTCAGTTCGATGGCCTGATCAAAGTCCGTGATAGCCAGTTCAAAGTCCTTCAGCCTCACCCGGACCAGCCCTCTGTTATAGAAAGCATCACTGTTGCGATTGTTGATTTCAATGGCCCGGGTGAAGTCCTTTTCCGCTTCCACCAGATCCCCTTTACGTGCGTACAGACATCCCCGGCTGTAATAGGCGTCAACATTCTGCCCGTCCTTCTCGATAAACGCATCGAGACCTCTGATCTCTCTCTCGTATCCCTCAGAAGGCGGGGCCGTTTCCGCAGCAGGGCGCGCCCAGACGGGGAACAGCGGTTCCTCAGGTGCGCTCTTTTCAGGGGAAGGCGTCCCGGCGGGGCCCACCGCAGGAGGCGCCGTTGCCGCCGGAACACCCGGAGACGGCTTTTTTTCCGGGGCCGGAGCCGTCGCAACCGAAGGTCGTTTCACAGTGCCTCTTACGGCCTCCGGTCCTTCCGCACCTCGATCTTTCATGCCAAGAAGCCGGCTCAGATTGTCCATCCCGCCTGTCTGCTTTTCGAACTGCTCCTTGATAAACAGTGCTGCCGTACCCATGGCAAAGAGACCGATCAAGAATAGAATCAGGACCGGGATAACACGCGTCCTGACAGGCGGAAAGTGCTCGATTCCCTCCTCATCTCCAACGGCCAGTCCCCGGGTTTGCCACCTGAAAAACATGCAGACCAGCCACGGGGAAGCAATGATAAAAATGAGAGGAGACAGCAACTCAATGGCGGGCATATTCACCAGCGGCCCGACGGCCGGAAACAGAATCAGTATGACAATGGAAATAAGGTAAATTTTCAGGAGCCCCCAGAAACCGGCCCCAAAAGAGGTCCTGGCTCCGCCGTATCGACAATGCTCTTCTTTCCACGCGTAAAACCGATACATGGCATAGAAGGTGTAAAGTCCGAAGGTCAGAACCGGAAGGATGAAGAAATGGATGATGGAAAAGAGAAAGAGGGCGCCCCCGGTGCCCACAAAACCGCTCGGTTTGCCGTCGACCAGGGTATTTCTGGCCTTCCATCTGGAAATCCGGCAGGCGGCCCAGGGCCAGTAGATCCCCAGGGTAATGAGCGTAAGGAGTCCGTTCACCAGGCCCAGGACAAACAACCTCCCGCCCTTGCCGGTGAAGGTCATCGGCCTGCCGTTGATAAACGTATGCGACGCCCGCAGCCGGAACAGCCGGACCCATGCCCACGGGGCGTAGATGCCGAGGGTCACCATGCTCAGCAGGAAGATATGGACGATAAAGACCTCCAGATATTGTCGACCGGATCCCTTAAATTCACAATTTCCCTTGGCCATGGCATTCTCCTTTTTGCTGGTAGGTGGCGAACCGCGTCGTCTTCACGACAGTTTCAGGTCTTTGAGGCCTGTTTTTTCTGACAAATACGGATCAAATCTCCCATCGTCAAGGTGTCGGCGCGAGGTGTCAGGCACTAAGGGCTCTTCGGGAGCCGGATGAAAAAGCTGGACCCCTTGTTTACCTCGCTTTCAACACTGACCGTACCCCCATGGGCATGCACAATCGCCTTGACGAAACTGAGACCCAGGCCGAGTCCCCGCTGGGATCGGCTGTGGTCCCCCCGGTAAAGCCGGTCCCAGATCTTATGAATATCCCCAGGCGGGATCCCAATCCCCTGATCGGCAATGGCGATCACTGCCCGGGAATCTTCTTCCCAGGCCGATACCTTGATCTCCTTCCCTTGCCCGCTGTACTTGACGGCATTGTCCATGAGGTTGGCGATCACCTGCTGGAACCGTGTCCGGTCCACACGGAGCATCAACTCCTGAGGGACCTCGCTTGTGATGGCAATCTCTTTTTCCTCTGCCACCACCTCGTAAAGGTCAATGATCGAATTGATGACCTCCGGCGCCGACACATCTGTTATCTCCAGTCTCATAACCCCGGTTTCCGCTTCGGCCACATCCATCAGGGCATTGAGCATCGTCAGCACCCGTTCGGATTCTTCCATGCAGTCGGCCAGGGCCTCCCTGGACGCGCTCTCACCCCGGGAATCCTGAAGGGCAAGTTCCGCCACGCCCCGGAGGCGCGTCATAGGCGTTCGCAGATCGTGGGCCACATTGTCCAGAGAATTGTGCATGGCCTGAATCAGTGAATCATTCCTGTCCAGCATTTGGTTGAAAAGAGAGACCAGTTCAACCATCTCACCCCGTTCTTTTCGTAAAGGAACGCGCAGGCTCATCTTTCCTGTTTTCAGAATATCTCTGACAGTCTGTATAAGATGGCGGATCGGCCGGATGGCACGAAAGGTGAGGAGACCGCCGCCGATAATGCCTAACAGGAGAATCGGGATGCTGAACATCAAGAAGACGGTCCTGAAAAACGACAGCAGTTCCTGGGACTGGGAAGAGCTCTTCCCCACCTGGAGCTTGAGACCGCCCGGAAGGGTCGCTACACCAACTGTCCACGCGTCCCTTTCAGCCTGTCCCTTTATGGAAAGCCACAAATCACCTTCCGTACTCGGCATCGACCTGAGCAGACCGTCATCAACGCCTTTGAATGCTTTTGGAAAACTCACAAAGAGGACCTGGTTGAGGGGGCCCACGATGCGGACAAAAAAAATGTCTCTGGCTGTGCCGCTCTGTTCGTCAAAACGGGACTTGAGGGCGCGGAGACCGCCTTCCTCGTACCATGCCCGGTACTCCTGGATGCGGTCCCGGATGATTTCACGCTCCCGCTGTGCGATCAGGTTATGGATGAGATAGTAAGCGACAACAAACAGGCCGCTGGAACTGACCACAAAAAAGAGCGCATATAGAACGCTCAATTTCAGGCTGAAGGTCAATCCAACCTTATTGCTCTTTGAGGACATATCCCATCCCGCGAACCGTGTGAATCATTTTCTGTTCAAAATCTTTGTCAATCTTGTTACGCAGCCGGCAGACCAGGACGTCCACCACGTTTGTCTGGGGGTCAAAGCTGTAGTCATACACATGCTCTAAGATGGAGGTTTTGGACACGATACGACCTTTGTTCCGCACCAGGTATTCCAGCAGCGCAAACTCGCGGGAAGGGAGGCTGATATCCCGGTTATCCCGCTGGACCCGGCGGGTCAGGAGATCCAGTGAAAGCCCGCCTGCGGTGAGGGTGGAGGGTTCAGATGTCCGGGTCGATCGTCGAATCAGTGCCTGGATTCGCGCCAGCAGCTCTGAAAACGAAAATGGCTTGGTCAGATAGTCGTCTCCGCCGGTCTGGAGGCCCCTGACCCGGTCGTCAACCGACCTTTTTGCACTGAGGATAATCACCGGGGTCTCAATCCTTTTTGTGCGAAGCCGCTCGATCAGGGAGAGGCCATCCACGCCGGGGAGCATGATATCCACCACGGCCGCATCATAGGGTTCGGTCAGTCCCAGGTGGAGACCGTCCACCCCGTCATGGGCGACATCTACGGCAAATCCCGCCTCTTTCAGGCCTCTTGAAATAAAAGATGCGATTTTCCTGTCGTCTTCAACAACCAGTATTCTCATGGGGTTTTTAAACCTGTCAGTCACCTGTATCTTGACGGGATTGTGCATGATCGAGGGCAAAAGCAATCATATGTCATCAGGGAAGTTTGTGTCAAGGCCATCTCCTGTTGCAGAGGTCCTCCTCACGTTCTCTTCTCCTCAGGTCCGGGCATTTTTAAACAGCGTCAACAGCCCGATAAGCCGGGGCCATGCGTATACCGCAGGCCTTTTTAAGGCATGTGAAACCGATAACAGGTTCAGCTAATCATAGTGATTGAATCATTGAGAGTCAATGAATTGAAATGCCGGCATAAACACAAAGGAACAGCATCCGAAAAGGAGTTCGCGGGCATTCACATCTTTCGTCAATCGCGTTCATCAAAAGTGTGGATGCGTGCATCCAGATCCGCCCCCCACGGGTGAAGCGGGAAATAGCAGCTGCGGGAGACAGGGATTTCTGATGGGCATTGATTTGCTGAGATATCTCCCCTATTATACCTTTGTAGAGAGGCCGTGGGACCGGGGCAGGACCCATAAGTGTCCCATCTTAAGGATCGAGAAGCAAAAGGAGTTAAAATGAAAACAGTAGCGGATCAGGTGGTCGGGATTTTGAAAGAAGCGGGTGTGGAAGTCCTCTTCGGGATTCCGAGCATCCACAACCTGGGGCTGTATGAGGCCCTACGAAAAGAGCCCGCCATCAGGCATATCCTCTGCCGGCACGAGAGCTCCGCAACCCATATGGCAGATGGATACGCCAGGGAGCATCGTACCACCGGTGCGGTGATCACATCAACAGGTCCGGGTGCGGGGTATACAGTCCCGGCAATTCAAGAGGCCATGGGCAGCAGTGCGCCCGTGCTGGTCATCGCCACCAACATCGCCTCGGCGAAAATAGGAAAAGGGTTGGGCGCCCTCCACGAAATCACGGGCCAGGAAAAGATCTTTTGGCCGGTCACAAAGGAGGTTTTTGCGGTTCGGACCCGATCCGACGCGGGAGACCTGACCCGAAGGGCCCTGAACGCGCTGCACACAGGAAGGCCCGGCCCTGTGTATCTGGAAATTCCGACAGATTTGCTCAACGATGAAGCGGACGAAAAAGGCCTGTTCGTGGAGCATGGCAGCCTGAAGCCGAAGCCCCTGCCGAACCTGGAGAATGCCATGGCCCTCATCGGTGAGTCACAAAGCCCTTTGATCCTGACAGGAACGGCCGCTTTGCGTGCCGGGCTTTCCCGGGAGGTGATCGCCCTTGCCGAGGCCCTCGCTGCACCTGTCATTTTCACGCCTAACGCCCGGGGAATGATCCCCGATGACCATCCCCTTGCCCTGGGCAATGCTGCCCGGCGGGGCGTCATTCGCGAGGCTGTCAACGCCTCTGACCTGGTCGTGGCCGTGGGCACGCGGCTGAGGGAGGTGGATGCCAAGAGAAGGGGGCTTCTGTTGCCCAGACTTATCCACGTGGACTGGGACGATCAATGGATCAACCGGAACTTCCCGGCAGAAATCTCCCTCACAGGGGATCTGACTGGAATCGTTCGGGCGCTGGTCAAAGAAACCAACACCCTGCCCCGCTGCGAAGACCGGACGGCTCGTGTGCAGCATATCGTTTCAAAACGAAACGCAGAGACCTCTCAAATCGGTAAGAAGCACCCTGAACTGGCCTACCTCAAGGCCCTTCGGGATGTCATGCCCCGGGTGAGCACCCTCGTGGTGGATAACACTCAGCTGGGGTACTGGTCCGAGTATTTCTACCCTTCCTACAGCCCCGGAGGATGGATGGGCGCAAAGGGATCCTCCATCATCGGATTCGCCTTTGCCGGCGCCATTGGGGCCAAAATCGCTTCACCTGAAAAACCCGTTGCGGCCTTGATCGGTGATGGCGGCTTTTTGTACACTGCTCAGGAACTGGCAACCTGCATGCGGCACCGTATCGGTTTTCCGCTGATTGTTGTCAACAGCCGATCCTACGGGATCATCGAATATCTTCAGAAAAAATTCCACCGCCATGAATACGAAACTCGGCTGGAGAACCCTGATTTTGTTAAACTGGCCAACTCATATGGAGTCGAAGGATGCCGGGTGACGTCCCCGGCTCAACTTCGAGACGCACTGAAGGCGGCCCTCTCTTCCGGCCGGATGCGCCTCATTGAACTGGTGGAAGATTTTCCCGAACCCCCATTCGAAAGGTATTGAAAAGTGTGAGATGGTTTACAGACGGCATGTGGGCACGGGCATTTTTCAAACTCAGACGCTGTCACTTTCACCATCAGGGGCGCATGAACCGAATGAAATACCATGGGCATGTCAGCGGATCCATTCCATAGATTTTCCGAATCAGGCTTGGCCAATTCTTTCCATCTTTTTTGAGGGCTTATCCGGCTTCACAACCGAGGAGATCCGTTCATGTCTGTCTTTTTTTGTTTGCCTCGCAATGCGCTGTTGGAGTATACACAATGCCTGACCGTCTGACTGGAATTCTGCAGAAGTCTTATACCGGCAAGAGCAGCGTTCGTCGCTTTAGGCGACGACGTCCCCCAAGTGGAAAGAAACCATTTCGGGGGTTATCGGCTTTGACAACAAAACCGTTTACATGGTTGACGACAACGGATTCAGCTTCTGCCGTCTTGTCGCTCCCGACACGATAGAACACATCTACCTGCACACGACTCCCCGCCATTCTGCCGTGGCGAGAGGGATGATGAAAAGGCAGAAGTGACCGGACCGGGGACGATGGTAACTTTTGAGCGGCTGAAAGGGACGGGGACGTCTCTCTGGTCAGGCTAACCGTAGTAATAGATGCCATACTCGGTCTTTGCTTCCAGAAGCGCATCGATCTTTTCCTGAATCCCGGCCCGCTGTGGACTCCCAAGCCAGGCTTTCCAGCTTTCCGCCGACTGCCATGTGCTGATGACCAGGACCTCTTCCGGTTCCTCCATGTTTCTCAACGTCTCGCCCGAGATGTACCCGGGCTGGGACGTAGCCAGTGCCCGCATTTGAATCAGAAGGGGCAATAACCTGGCTTCCTTTTCCTTTGCGACCTTCCTTCTCAAAATAATTTTTACAGCCATGACAGACCTCCTTAGTGGGGATTTCAAAAGACAGTCAAAAAACCCGCCGTGTTGAGGCTCTGTATTAATCATACCGAAGGCGGCCTTATCTGTCAAGACAAATCAGATGAATTAACATTCGGATATTAAACGGCTTCTTTTCTTTTTCCAGGCTGTCGGCCGGAAGCGCTGTACCTCATCTCTTCCTTTTTCCCGCCTCTGATTGCCTCCTTTATTTTCCTGGCCGCCTCCTTTCCCGGCTCAAACCCCATACCTTGATCGTTTTCCACATGAATCATCGAGGTCCCGGGCTTTATGCCCCTCTATTCCACGATCTGTGCCTCGAAAAACCCCTTGACCTCACTGTCTGCATAGCCCAGGGCGAACAATATCTCCCCTGTATTGGCGCCCCGTCGTCCTCTCGCAGGCATGGCCCGTCCAGGCGTCCGGGAGAGCCTGGGGACAGGCGCCGGCTGGCTTACCTCGTCAATGGTCACGATCATCTCTCTTTCCCTGTTATGGGGATGTTGTTCCACCTCATTCAACTCCAGGACCGGCGCCACGCAGGCATCGGTCCCCTCAAACACAGCGGTCCACTCATCCCGGGTCCGGGTCTTGAATATGGCTGCAAAGCGCTCGGTCATTTCCGGCCATCTCGGCATATCCATTTGATGAGGAAGGGACGACGCATCGACCTCAAGCCCCTTGACAAGCTCGGCATAAAATCTCGCCTCAATGGCGCCCACGGCCATGAATTTATGGTCCGCGGTCTCATAGGTCTGATAGAAAGGCGCCCCGCTGTCCAATAAATTGGCCCCGATATCGAGGGTCATCAGACGGTGGGCCAGCATGCCGTAAAACAGGACCGACAGGTTGGCCGCGCCATCCACCATGGCCGCATCCACCACCTGTCCTTTTCCGGAACGGTTCCGTTCCACCACTGCCAGCAGGATGCCCATGGCGCACAGCATGCCGCCCCCGGCAAAATCGCCCAGTAGATTGCAGGGCGGAAGGGGCCGCTCTCCTTTCCTCCGAAAGAGGGAGAGGGCGCCTGACAAGGCGATGTAATTAATGTCATGCCCGGCCATGCCGGCGTAGGCGCCGTTCTGTCCCCAGCCCGTCAGCCGGGCATAGATCAGGGCCGGATTCGTTCCCATCACGACATCCGGCCCCAGCCCCAGTGCCTCCATCACGCCGGGCCGGTAAGGCTCGATAAGGACATCGGCACTGCGAATCAGTCTTCTGACAATCTCAATCCCCTGATCGCTCTTGAGATTGACCCGCATGGACCGTTTTCCCCGGTCAAAGGGGTTTTTCTCCATGATGTTCGGAATCTCAGGCGCTCCTTTTGACAGTCGGTCGACGACGACCACATCGGCTCCAAAATCGGCCAGCAGCATGCCGCAGTAGGGAGACGGGGCCAGTCCCGCCATCTCAACCACTTTGATTCCATCCAATGGACGCATATGCCTTTCCTCGGTGATTAAATTAAGGGTTTACGGGGTTGATTCATTGACCATCTGCCGACAGCGGGTTTCCTTCGTAAAACATATCAGGACCGCCGAGAGAATCGACCAACCCATCATCAGGCTGAACGCAGACCGGTACGCCCCCAGATCATATATCTTTATCCCGTTTTCCAGGGCCCCGTTCCAGTTCATGTCCAGCACCCATCCCATGACCGGCTGCAGCACCATCGGTCCGATCATCACCCCCATGTTGCAGACGCCGGACACGGTCCCGGTCAGCGATGGGGGCACCGATTCCTTGACAAAAGCAAAGCCCAGAATCATGGCGCCCGAAGCGAACCCCACGATGGAGACCAGCAGGGCCAGCAGCCAGACAGGCAACTGCGGCATAAAGAGAATCAGGCTCCAGCCGCCACAGCCGACAAAAGCGCCTGCCACATACAGGGGCTTCCTCCGGCCGATCCTGTCGGAAAGGCCGCCCATTACCGGGCCCCCGACGGCCCAGGCCACCAGCAGGATAGAGCTCAGGGCAGCGCTCCCTGCCGGAGAGAGTCCGTAATGGGTCGATAAAAACGGGACCCCCCACAGGCCCGAAAAGGCCAGAACGGGTCCGGCAATGCCGCCCGGCGCAAGGGACAGGAGCCAGGTGTTCTTATAATGAAACACCTTTAGTAGACCGGCGAACAAAGACCGGGAGGCATCCGGCGTGACATGCACAGGGGGGACGAAACTGGCATAGCCCCTTTCGGACGGATCATCCCGTACAACAATCCAGAGCGCAACAGCGATGGCAAAGGACACGCCCGCCGAGGCCAGCATCACCGGTCGCCATCCGAAGTTTTCTACCATGATCCTCAGCGGCACACCCGCTGAAACGGCCCCGGCAACCCCGCAAAAGAGGCCCAGACCCGTGGTCATGGCGAATCGCCCGGGAGGGAACCAGTGCATGGAGAGCTTAAGCAGTGCGACCCAGGCCACGCCGACCGCGGCCCCTATGAGTAGACGGCCGACGCTGGCGAGAATGATGGCCGGGGCCGACGCAAACAGAAATGCCCCTAAAAACGCGGTAAACGCCCCAGCCGTAAGGAGTTTTTTCGGACCCCAGGAATCCGCGAGAATGCCGGTTGGGATCTGCATGGCCACATAGCTGTAAAAATAGAATCCGGAGAGGTTCCCCAGGGAGGCGGCGCCGATATTGAAATCCGCCATCAGGTGATCGGTCATAACGGCCGGCGCTACCCTCTGGTAAAAACCGCTCAGGTAAAACGCCGCCCCCAGCCCCCAGACCGCCCAGGAAAGACAGGGTGGAGGATACTCCCTGGAATCCGTCATAACAGGTTTCCCTGCCCACGATTCCGGCCCTTTTCTTCCGGAGCCCTCTCTCTCGATGCCGGCAGGTATATATCGAATGTGCTTCCCTTACCGTTCTCACTGCTCACATCCATGATCCCTCCATGATTCCTGACGATCCCATAAGCCGCGGCCAGGCCCAGCCCCAGCCCCTGTCCCGCCGCTTTGGTTGTGAAGAACGGATCAAATATCCTCTCCTGGGTACCGGCGTCCATCCCCACACCCGTATCCCTGACAGATATTCTGACATATCTGCCGGGATCAACCCCGTATGAACGAACGAATTCCCTTCCAAGCTTCGTGTTTTTCGTCTCCAGGAATATCTCGCCTCCGTCCGGCATGGCCTGCCATGCGTTGATGCAGAGGCTCATCAGGACCTGCTCGATCTGCATCGGATCCACTTCCACCGTCAGGATATCTTTCTGGTATGTTGCGTGTAAAGTGATTTCCTTTTTGGTCCGGGCAAACAGCTCCTCGGTCCGCTTCAGCAGTTTATTGAGATCGGTCGACTCAGGCCGATACCTCCCCTCCCTTGCGAAAGACAGGAGATGCCGGGTCAATTCCGCTCCTCTCAGGACATACGCCTCGATGTTCTTCAATCTTTCATAGTCAGGGTTATCCCGGTCCTTTCCATGCAGGAGCAACGACGCGGTTGCCTGGATGGCCATCAGCAGGTTGTTGAACGCGTGGGCGATGCCCCCGGCCAGTGTTCCTATGGAAACCATCCGCTGAGAAAGCTGCAGGTGCGTTTCAAGCCGTCTCTTCTCGGTAATGTCTCTCAGGAAATTGAGGACAGCCGGCCTCCCCTCCCACCGGATCGGAACCGCATTCAGCTCTGCCCACAACTCCTCGTGTGACCGGGTCAGGATCCTGAACGAATGGGTACTGGGCAACTTCTCACCCTCCAAGCTTCGTTGACATCTCTCATATACGGCATCCCTTTCTTCATCATGGACGAGGTCGAAAAAATGGACTCCCGCCGGCTCCTCCGGCTGAAAGCCGAACATTTCAGCGGCACGCCTGTTGGGGAATTTAATGACGCCGTCCTGCAGGACGAATATGGCATCGTTGGCATTTTCAAAGAGAAGCCGGTAGCGCTCCTCGCTCATTTTCAAGGCCTTTTCAGCCTGCTTCTGTTCGGTCACGTTGTTCAGGATAACAATGACTTTTCCCTCACTGCCGGGGATGGGCTGCACATCCATAGCCGCCTGATAGCCCTTCAAGATCACCGGTTGATCTGCAGGTACACGCTGGGCCGTTTCACGGCCTCGTTCAAGGAATTCCCTGACCCGCTCCTGATCGTCCGTCGCGAACAGTTCCGTGAAATGACGTCCCAGCATATCCTCATCGGCCAGGTCCGTGAGAGAGGTCGCGCCTCGGTTGGCATAGGCGATTCTTCCATCCGCAGCAACCTCGAAGATCCCTTCATTCATCTGCTCCAAAATGACTTCAAAATGCTTCATGCCTGAGAGGAGTTCCCTGGTGATGGAGCGTTGCCTGATCTCTTCCGACCCGAGTGTCCTTCCGGCCGGCAATTTCGAGGAGAGATTGGAAACGTGATCCAGGATGCCCAGGATCTCTCCGGCCATCTCTTCGAGAGGCCCTTTGGCGATGTTTGCATCGAGGCCCAGGGCCTCAATCTCGTGGGAATCTTCCAGGGCCGTAGCGGAAAGGCTTACAATAACCGCCCGTTTCAGCTCTTCCCTCTTCCGCATTATCCTGCACAGCCGCTTTCCATCGATATTGGGCATGACCATATCAACAAATACAACATCGGGGGTGAAATGCTCCAGGACGTCCAGGGCCGACAGCCCGTCTTCCGCCGTCGCAACCTGGTGGCCCCCGTTCGTCAGGAGATCCCTGAGCACCTCCAGGATGAACCGGTCATTATCCACCAGCAATATCTTTTTCATAACAGATCTCAACCCTCAATAAGCCCAAAATTTGCCAAAAATCATGAATAGAGCCCGACCGAAGGTCTGGTTGAATGAATCTATCATGCATGGGTTCTTTTTTTCAATTTCTAAAATCGGAATTCACCTTCTTTTTTGCCACGGCACAGCCGTTCCGATGAGAGACAGGGATCGCACGGAGGGATTCCATGTCTATTTTTTCCAATGTCAGCAATAAATACTTGAAAAGCCGCATTCTTTGTGTTAGCTTTAAATGCATACGGTTGCTTGAACCCAATAACTATTGGATATATCTTAAAAAAATCAAGAATGACACAGGCAAAGGAGGTATGACGAATGGCAGCATTAGGTGGAGGACTGGTTGCTCTTATCTTGGGAATTATCGGGATCATTTTATGGTTCGGGTACTTTGTCAAGGCCCTTCAGGCAGGCGTTCCGGCCATGTTAATCCTGGGAGGCGCCCTGGCCGTCTATCTGGGTTTCGAAGAGCTGAAAGACAAACGAAACACCCCGGACACCTTTGATGACAGCGCAACGACCCTCAAGAGCGAGGTTGAGTCCCTGAAAGAGGAGATCAAGCAGTTGAAGGAAGAGAAGAAAGAGATTGAAAGCAAGGATGAGTAAGCCTCGCTTCGAAGGCAGACCTCACCTCAAGGGCTTTTCCAAAAACCGGAGGAACATCGCATTCCGTTTTATGCCGGTCAGTCATGCTTGAAAAATGGCGCTGCCACCCGTGATCGCGGGCGCCCGCGAAAGAATTCATAACAGGAAGTGCATGACTGAACATCATCCGTCCCCGGACACATGCAGTAACCGCTCCGGGGACGGGTGCCTTTTTCTTATCCCCCTGCCACCTCTAATGCATTGAAAAAATAATTGATTTCATATTGGGCCGTTTCCGCTGAATCAGAACCGTGTACCACATTTCTTTCGATGTCCGTGGCGAAATCCCTCCGAATGGTACCGGGTTCGGCTTCTTTGAAATGGGTTGCACCCATGAGTTTTCGATACCTGCTGATCCCCTCTTCCCCTTCCAGTATCATGACCACACATGGCCCTGAAGACATGAAATCGGTCACGCTCTCAAAAAAGGGCTTCCCCTCGTGCACCTTATAGAATCCCTTTGCCTCTGCCTTGGTCATCCTGATCATTTTCATGGCCACGATTTTTAAGCCTTCTTCTTCCAGGCGACGGATAACGGCGCCTATCAAACCCCTTGAAACCCCGTCCGGTTTGATGATCGATAACGTCCTCTCTATCATATCCGAAATATCCTCCTCTTACACAATTTCATTGACCCGGTCCTTTTTTTGTTGATATAGAGCACCGTTATAAAAGACAACCCGAAAGCATTAGTCAAGCAATTTCAACCTGCCGTCCGACAGATACGTCCCTCCGGGACGTCCGTTTCAGATGGATCTGAAAATTGAGACGCTTGAAAAGACACGCTATGTGTGCCCACAGCCTCTTATCCGTGTGTGGACGGCATATTCACCAAACCACCGACGCAAGACGCATCCGACTCCTTGCGGATCGTCGGCATTTGAAAGGAAGTCTGCCCAATGAAAAAATCGAACCGTGTCAAAACCGATCAGGAGCGGGCAAGGATGGAGGCAGAACATGTCTTTCAGTTCGACTGCGCCCCCCACGTGTCATGCTTCACCGAATGCTGTCAGGATATCACCATTGTACTGACCCCGTATGATGTCTTGAGACTCAAGAACGCACTGGGTATCCCGTCCGACGAATTTCTCGACCTCTATACCATCATCATTACCAAGGAAAAACGCCTGATCCCCATGGTTGTTCTCAGGATGAACGATGTCGACAAACGATGTCCCTTTGTTACGGAAAAAGGATGTACCGCCTATGAGGACAGGCCGTGGCCGTGCCGGATGTATCCGCTTAATATGAACGACGACGGCACGTTCAGCCTGATCACCGATGCCTCCCGTTGCAAGGGGCTCCATGAGGACAGAACGCACAGGATTTCAAACTGGCTGGTTGAGCAAGGGGTTCCCATGTACGACGAAATGAACCACCTTTTCTCAGAGGTTACAGCCCCCCTCCAGGCACAGGAGCTGGACATCGACAATCCCAAGATCTATCAGATGACCTTCATGGCGTTATACAACCTGGATAAGTTCAGACGATTTATTTTTGAGAGTTCCTTTATGGACCGGTTTGAGCTGGACCATCTCACCATCGAAAAGCTGAAGCGAAGCGATGTGGAACTCCTTAAATTTTCTTTTGGCTGGGTTAAGTTTGGCCTTTTTGGACAAAAAACCCTGCACATTAAGGGGAGTGCCATGCCAAAAAAGGACCCGTCAAATGGATAGCCCGCAGGAACAGGCCCTATTTAAGCCCCTCACGGACAACCTTTTCCATTTTGCCTGCCATAGGGATATCTCCTGCTTTACCCAATGCTGCGCCAGGCTCCGCCTCATTTTAACCCCCTATGACATCCTCCGCATGAAGCGACGTCTGAAACTTTCATCCGAAGACTTTCTCCGCGACTATACGGAAACGGTCGTTGACCCTCACCATCGATTTCCCATGGTCAGATTGAAAATGAACGGGGGCCCGAAAGGGGCCTGTCCATTCGTATCCGGCGAAGGATGTACCATCTACGAGGATCGTCCGGAGGCCTGCCGGCTGTATCCGATCGGAAGGGCGTCAGCCGTGTCGGATGGGGCTGTAGAGGCCCAAGAGAAATTTTTTGTGGTGGCCGAATCCCATTGTCAGGGATTCAGAGAGAAGAAGGCATGGACCCTTGAAGAGTGGCTTAACCATGAGGGGGTGAGGGAGTACGCCGCCATGAATGACAGATGGGGGGGCATCGTCACCTCGTTCAAAACGCTCGGCCCCAGGGCCCACCTTGAGAAAAAACACCAGATGTTCTTCATGGCCTCCTACAACCTGGACAAGTTCAGGGAATTCCTATTTAAAAGCAGATTTTTCGAGCGTTTTCAGGTTGATATGGACCTGAAGCGACAACTGGAGAGAGACGACGTCACCCTGATGCGCTTCGCATTTGACTGGCTTCGGTTCAGCCTCTTTGGCGAGAAAACGACCCGGATAAGCATGTAGGGGTTTTATCCCAACCGTCCAGAAATACACCCCAAAATCTGCCTCCCGCAGGCTTTTTTCCTTGACAAGGATAACGCCTACTTCTTATAAATCGAGACCTGCAGCAGGTTTCCGGAAACATCAAAATATCCTTATTAAGTTGAGGCAAAAATGACACCCAACAATTCCGTTCTCGGTTCTGTTTGTGTCGTCGGTGGCGGCATCTCGGGCATGCAGTCTGCCCTGGATCTGGCCGACGCAGGCTTTTTCGTCTATCTGGTTGAGCGGTCTGCGGCCATCGGGGGGGTCATGGCTCAACTGGACAAGACTTTTCCCACCAATGACTGCGCTATGTGAATCCTCTCCCCGAAACTGGTCGAGGTCGGCCGGCACCTGAATATTGAGCTTCTGACCCTCTCCGAAGTGACAGGAATCAAGGGAGAAGCCGGGAATTTCGAGATTGAAGTTTTGAAGCATCCGCGCTATGTGGATATGGATAAATGCATCGCCTGCGGGACCTGCGCTGAAAAATGTCCCAAGAAAGTGGATGACCCTTACAACGAAAATCTGGTCAAGAGGAAGGCCGCCTATGTGGACTACGCACAGGCCGTTCCCCTGAAATTTGCCATTGATAAGGAAAATTGCATCTATTTCCAGAAGGGAAAATGCCGGGCCTGTGAAAAATTCTGTCCCACCCATGCCATCAATTTCGATGAAAAGGAAGAGACCGTTTCTCTCAAGGCAGGTTCCGTGATCCTTGCCCCGGGTTTTGACGCCTTTGATCCTGCCCGGTTCGATACCTACAATTATGCTGCGTATCCCAACGTGGTCACCTCCATGGAATTTGAGCGGATCTTGAGCTCCACCGGCCCGTTTCAAGGCCATCTGTCGAGGCCTTCGGACCACAAGGAGCCCAAAAAAATCGCCTTCTTTCAGTGCGTCGGGTCCAGGGACATCAACCAGTGCGACCACGCCTACTGCTCCTCTGTCTGCTGCATGTATGCCATCAAGGAGGCCGTGATTGCCAAGGAGCATGCCGAGGGAGACCCGGATACGGCCATCTTTTTCATGGATATGCGCACCCATGGAAAGGACTTTGACCGCTACTATAACCGCGCCAGGGATGAGGCCGGGGTCCGGTTCCTTCGATCCAGGATTCACACCATCGACGAGGATCCCGAGACCCATGACCTGATCATCCAGTATGCCGATGAAACGGGCGGCATGCAGACCGAAACATTTGACCTGATCGTGCTGTCGGTAGGTCTGGAGACCCCCGACTCGCTTGTGAAAATGGCGGAACGCCTCGACATTGAACTGGATGCGGATCACTTTGTCAGGACCGGGAGCTTCCAGCCGGTGGCCACCTCGCGCAAGGGAATTTACGTGTGCGGCGCCTTCCAGGAACCGAAAGACATACCCTATTCCGTCATGGAGTCCAGCGCCGCGGCCTGCGATGCCAAGGCAGACCTCAGCATAGCTCGAGGTTCGCTGGTCAAAGAGAGGACATACCCTGAAGAAAGGGACGTATCGGATGAGGAACCCCGCATCGGCGTCTTTGTGTGCAACTGCGGCACCAACATCGGCGGCATCGTGGATGTGCCAGGGGTGGCCGAATACGCACGCACGCTGCCGGGCGTTACCCATGTGGAAGAAAACCTCTTCACATGCTCCCAGGACACCCAGGACAGGATGAGAGAGGTGATTGAAAAGGAGGGCTTGAACCGGGTCGTGGTCGCCGCCTGCACCCCCCGCACTCATGAACCCCTGTTCCAGGAAACGCTCAGGGATGCGGGGTTGAACCCGTACCTCTTTGAAATGGCCAACATCCGGAACCAGTGTTCCTGGGTCCATTCCAAAGAAAAACGACAGGCCACAGAGAAATCCATGGACCTGGTGCGCATGGCCGTTGCCAGGGCCCAGCTGATTCAACCGCTCCCCCGGCCAACCATTTCAGTAGACGGCAAAGCCCTTGTCATCGGGGGCGGCATCTCCGGCATGACCGCGGCCCTGGGTCTGGCTGACCAGGGATATCGCACCTACTTAGTGGAACAGGCCCGGGAATTAGGTGGAAATGCGTTGAAACTCATCGACACCTGGCAGGGAGAAGATGTGGCCGAGCACGTTTCCCGGATGGTCAAACGGGTGTGGGGACATGATCTCATCGATGTTTACACCGAATCTTCGGTCAAGACCGCCGAGGGATTTGTGGGGAACTTTGAGACGACGATTTCACAGAACAGCACGGACATATCCCTTAAACACGGCGCAGTGCTCGTGGCCGTGGGTGCGGAAGAATTCAGGCCCACGGAGTACCGGTACGGACAGGACGAAAGGGTCCTGACGCACCTGGAGTTCGATGCAGCCGTAAAGGAGGGCGACCCGCGCGTTACCGGGGCCAGGACAGCCGTCTTTATTCAGTGTGTCGGTTCGAGGGAACCCGACAGGCCCTATTGCTCAAAGGTGTGCTGCACCCACACCATGAAATCGGCTCTGCACTTGAAAAAGATGAATCCGGATACGGATATTTACGTCCTCTACCGGGACATTCGCACCTATGGCCAGAGGGAAGCACTCTACAGGGAGGCCCTAAAGCAGGGTGTCATCTTTTTCCGGTACAACCTCGAACAGAAGCCGCGGGTTGAAAAGGGGGCCGATGCCGTTTCCATCACGGTAACAGACCACATTCTGGGACGGGATATTCTCATCAACGCGGACCTGGTGGTACTGGCTTCGGCCATCGTGCCCCGAGACAACGCAGCCCTGGCCCAGATGTTCAAGCTGTCCCTCAACCAGGACGGTTTCTTTATGGAGGCCCATGCCAAGTTGAGGCCCGTTGAATTCGCCACAGACGGTATCTTCCTGGCCGGTATGGCCCATTATCCAAAACCGATCGAGGAGAGCATTTCACAGGCCAAGGCGGCGGCCTCCAGGGCCTCTGTTGTGCTATCCAAGGAACACATTACCGTTGAAGGCGTCGTCTCCCATGTCGCCGAAGTCCTGTGCCGGGGTTGCGGCAAGTGTGTGGACGTCTGTCCATATACTGCGGTCTCCCTTGTGGAACGTGAGGGCGGCAAGACCGTGGCATTCGTGCAGGAGGCCCTCTGCAAGGGATGCGGCTGCTGTGCCGTGGCCTGCCCCACGGGCGCGGCATCCATCTTCCACTATGACGATCAGGAAGTCCTGCGCATGGTGGAAGCGGCGCTGGAATAAGAATTGAGAATGGGTAACACTTCAGCCGTCTGAAAACATGGCAGGCGCCCCGTGGGCCGAACCTGTTGCGAACCATTTTATCAAAAAGAGTTACGATTGAGGCAGACGCAGGAACGCAGAAGAACAGAATCACCCGCGGAGGGCTTAGCGTTGATGATTAAAAATTGATACAACTGGCATCCCCTTACGCTCTCGATTTTCAATAGTCAATATTCAATTACGGAGGGTTTCATGTCTCAGGAATTTAATCCAAAAATCGTGACGTTTGCCTGCAACTGGTGTGCCTATTCAGCCGCTGACCTTGCCGGTGTCAGCCGTTTTCAATATCCACCCAATATGCGGATCATCCGGGTCATGTGTTCGGGCCGGGTCAACCCCAATTTCATCCTCAAGGCATTCGAGAAGGGTGCGGACGGCGTACTGGTGGCCGGGTGACACATCGGCGACTGCCATTACCTGGATGGTAATGTGAAGGCCGAAAAGATGTTTCATATGACCGAGGAACTGGCCGGCATACTGGGCATTGATGCGGGAAGACTTCGCCTGGAATGGATCTCTTCGGCCGAAGGGACACGCTTTGCCCAGGTCGCGACAGAATTCACAGAACAGGTCCGGGCACTGGGTCCCTTTGCACTGAAAGAGGCGGCCTGACACGCGACCCTTCGGATTGTCAAAGCGGCGATGCCGCACGATTTTATGAGGCGACAGGAATGACTGCGATAGCTGAACTGATTGATGTCACACAGACCTACTTCTGTCTGGACTGCGGGGTTTGCACGGGATCCTGCCCCGTTGCCAGGGTGTTCACCGATTTTTCACCCAGGCAGATTATTGAGCGTTCTCTGTACGAAATAGAGACGCCTTCCGACGATACCATCTGGAACTGCCTCACCTGTGCCCAGTGCAGCGTCCGGTGTCCTGCCAGCATCGACTTTCCCGAATTCGTCCGCCTGATGCGTGACGAGGCGCATGCTCAGGGGCTTGGGGGAGTCCCGGCCCATAACGGGATGCTTCAGACCATTACCGCCATCCAGACAGGCGATTTGGTTCAGAAACGAAATTTCTGGATTGGAGACGGGAACACCGCCGAGAGGGGAGACCTGTTTTATTTTGTGGGCTGCCGCCCCTACTTTGACGTCGTCTTCCGGGATATCGATGCCGGTTCCATCGAAAACGCCCGAAACGTACTGAAGGTCTTGAATGCATGCGGCGAGCCACCGGTTGTGAGCAATGCAGAACGGTGTTGCGGTCATGACGCCCTCTGGAACGGCGACGAGGAGAAGTTCAGGAAACTGGCCGAGATGAACCTGAAGACGATTCGTGCTTCCGGCGCCAAACAGGTGGTTTTCAGTTGTCCCGAAGGATACCACACCTTCAGGCGCTACTATCCCAGGTATTTTGGCGAACTGGATTTCGAGCCTGTCCATATCCTTGATCTTCTGGCCCGGAAGGTGGAAGAAGGAACCATTGAATTTGAAGAGAAACATGAACGGGTCACCTATCATGACCCCTGCAGGCTGGGGAGGCTGGCCGGCATCTACGATGCACCCCGAAGACTCCTGAAAGCCATCCCCGGCATCGAACTGGCGGAAATGCCCCGTTCCAGGGAAAACGGCGTATGCTGCGGGACTACCGGGTGGATGAATTGTTCCAGTTGCTCCAAGGAAATACAGATGGAACGGCTCGGCGAGGCGAGCGGCACAGGCGCCGGCACCCTGGTCACGGCCTGTCCCAAATGCCAGATCCATTTCCGGTGCGCCAAGGCCGCGTTTGATCTCGATATAGAGATCCACGATCTCTTTGACATTGTGGCGGAACAGATCAAGGGGTAGATCTATAACAACGTAAAGCCGCACCCCAATCATCCTGCAGGGCGGTTTTATTCATCGGAGGAACATATCGTGACGAAAGACGTTCTCGTTATCGGAGGGGGCATCGCAGGCATCCAGTCCGCGCTGGACCTGGCCGATATGGGCACCAAGGTGCATCTGGTGGAGAAGCTGCCCAGCATCGGCGGCAAGATGGCCCAGCTTGACAAGACATTCCCCACCAATGACTGTGCCATCTGAATCCTCTCGCCCAAGATGCTGGATGTCGGTCGACATCCCAACATTTCGCTGTTAGCCTACAGCGAGGTCGAGACGGTCGAAGGCCAGGCGGGAAATTTCAGAATCACGGTACGCAGAAAGGCCCGGTATGTCAACGAGGACCGGTGCACCGGATGCGGGGCCTGTGCAGAGAAGTGCCCCACGATCGTGCCCGATGCCTTTAACGAGGGCCTGGGCAACCGAAGGGCCATCTACAGCTACTTTGCCCAGGGCATTCCCTCTACGCATACCATTGACGCAGACCACTGCCGCCAGTTGAACGGCAAGAAATGCGGCATCTGCGCCAAGACCTGTCAGGCAGAGGCCATCGACTTCGAGCAGAAGGATCGGATCGTGGAACTGGATGTGGGGGCCATCATCATCGCTGCCGGGTACGACGTCTTTGACCCGTACCGGATCCCTGAATACCGGTATCGGGAAATCCCCAACGTCGTCACGGCCATCGAGTTCGAGAGACTCCTGAGCGCCAGCGGACCCACGGGGGGCCACATGGACCGGCCTTCAGACCGTGCGGTTGAGGCCGATATCGCCGAACTTGAGAAGAACGTCACTAAATCCTGGAAGGTCCTTGCCAAGCTCGAAGAAAAATATGGTGAGTCTTCTGCCGCATTTTATGAGAAATACCAGGCCGGGGCATTTCCGGATGATGAAGACCGGAAAAAATGGGCCGATAAATATGCCGCCCACCTGGCCGCTGCAGAGCCGCTTGAAGCACTCAAACAAAAAGCTGCGGGGTTTACCGTTGCCAAAAGACTTGCCTTTATCCAGTGCGTCGGCTCCCGGGACTTCAGGTTTTACCCTTTTTGCTCCGGGTACTGCTGCATGCACTCCATCAAGGAGGCCATCATCGCCCACGAGCACGAGCCCGAGACCACATCCACCATCTTCGGCATGGACATCCGCGCCGTTGGCAAAGGGTTTGAGGAATACAAGATACGGGGGGGCAACCACTCCAATATCACCTATGTCCGCGGCCGGGTGGCGGAGATCGTGGAAGGTCCCGACAACAACCCGGTGGTGATCTACGAGGATACCCGGGAGAGAAAAGTCAAGCGCCAGGAATTCGACATGGTGATCCTGGCCACGGCCTGCGCCCCTTCCAAAGGGATCGCGGCCCTGGCCAAGACCCTGGGCGTTGAGCTGGACACGTACAACTTTATAAAAACCAGTCCCCTGTCTCCGGTGGATACCACAGCCCCCGGTATATTTGTATGCGGCTGTGCCGAGTCACCCATGGATGTGCCGGAATCCGTGGCCCAGGGATCCAGCGCAGCGGAACGTGCCGCTGAAATCGCGTTTCAACCCGATTTAGAAAAGGAGAAAGCCGTTGCCTGAAAAAAATGAAGATATCCGCATCGGCGTATTCCTCTGTCATTGCGGGTCCAATATCGCCGGATACCTCAATATGGAGGAACTGGCGGATTTTGCCGAGAATCTTCCCCACGTGGCCTTTGTGCAGAGAAACCTCTATACCTGCTCCGAAGGCGGCATCAATGAAATCAAGAAGGGAATAGCGGAGCAGAATCTCAACCGGGTAGTGGTCGCGTCCTGTACCCCGAGGACCCATGAACCCCTGTTCAGAAGTTCCTGCGGCGAGGCCGGACTCAACCCGTACCTCTTCGAGATGGTCAATATACGGGATCAGTGCTCCTGGGTTCATATGAAAGAGCAGGAGGACGGCACCAGCAAGGCCAAGGACCTTATCCGCATGGGCGTGGCCAAAGCCGCCCTGCTGGAACCCCAGGAAGTGATCATGTCGGAGGTCCAGGTCCGGGCCCTCGTAATCGGAGGCGGCATTTCCGGCATGACCGCGGCCCTCGCCCTCGCCAACCGGGGCTATGAGGTGGTCCTGGTTGAAAAGGATGCGGCCCTGGGGGGGATGCTGAATCGACTCAACCGTCTGGGGCCCACTATGACCCAGGCAAGCGAGCTGGCCGGGGAAAAGGCCCGTGCCGTGACCGGGCACCCCAACATCACGGTCTTTACAGATGGCAGGGTCGCCAATGTTCAGGGATTCATCGGAAAATACACCGTGGATATTGAAACAGAATCGGGCGTCAAAAAAGCCGATATCGGCGTGATTATCGTTGCCACAGGGGCCCGCGCCTTTGTGCCGGACGGCCTTTACCGTTATGACGGAAAACGCGTGGTGACCCAGCTTGAGATGGAAACGCTCCTCAAGGATGGGTTGAGGCCTGATATTAAGAACGTTGTCATGATCCAGTGCGTGGGAAGCCGCAACGAAGAAAGGCCTTACTGTTCGCGAATCTGCTGCCAGACTGCTGTCAAAAACGCCATGCTCATCAGGGAGCAGAGCCCGGATGCAAAGATCTCCATACTGTATCGGGACATGCAGATGTATGGCGTTGAAAACGAGGAGATGTTCCGCGATTCCAAGGCCGGAGGGGTCCGCTACATGAACTATGATCCTGAGAGACCCCCCCGGGTGGAACCGGACAGGGTTCGGGTTTATCATGCCCTGTTAGGTCGTGAGATGGAACTGCCTGCCGATCTCGTGGTCCTGTCCACCCCTCTCGTTGCACAGGAGGACGCGGAGGACACATCCCGGCTCCTCCGTGTCCCTGTGGATGAAAACGGGTTCTTCTTAGAGGGACATGTCAAGCTGAAACCTTTGGATTTCGCCACGGACGGCGTCTTCCTCTGCGGAAGCGCACGATTTCCCGCCAACATTCGCGAGGCTGTGGCCCAGGGCCTGGGCGCTGCCTCCAGGGCATCCATTCCCCTTTCAAAGGGATCGGTGGTGGTGGAGCCGATTATATCCGTACTGGCCGATGAAGATGCCTGCCGCGGATGCGGACTTTGTGTGGCCCTCTGCCCCTATGGCGCCCTTGAGATACAGCACACGGAAAAGGGAAGGAAGGTCCATGTCATCGATGTCGCGTGCAAAGGGTGCGGGGTCTGTGCGGCGACCTGTTACCGGCATGCCCTGTCCATCAACTCCTACACGGACGGGCAGATCAGGTCCCAGGTCGAAGCATTTTTGGGTTGAGACGGCGGTCAGATCTCCCGCAGCGCGCTCAGAGATCACAGAGGAAGACGAAGACGTACCGCAGGCGAAGATCGCATGAGGGCTTTCAAAAGGTGATCTCTGTGTTCTCTGAGAACCCTGCGGGAGACATCCGTTTTAGCGGACCATGAAATTCTAATTCTCAAGGTAAGGGGGGATTCGATTGGCCGATTTCGTTCCGAAGATACTGACGTTTTGCTGCACGTGGTGAGGATACGCCGCCGCAGACTTAGCTGGAGTTTCCAGACTACAATATACACCGGATATCAAGATCGTCCGGCTCATGTGCACGGGCAGGATCGACCCGGCACTCGTGGCCGAGGCATTCAGGAAAGGCCTGGACGGCCTGCTGGTGGTGGGATGCTATTTCGGAGACTGCCACTATATCACAGGGAATCACCAGGCAAAGGCCAAGCTGGACATGACCCGCAGGCTGTTGAAACACATCGGAATGAATGAAGACCGGCTCGCATTCCGGCAGTGTTCTTCAGGCGAAGGCTCGGTGTTCGTCGATATCGTCACTGAGTTCGATACGAAACTGCGCAGCCTGGGGCCCCTGGGAGGAGAAGGGGATCGTGTCAGGGCCCCGGAACTCTTCAAAAAACTCGAGGCTGCCCAGGCCGTGCTTGCAAGCGAAAAAATGCGATGGGTCATCGGGAAGCGTACCCCGTTTCTTGAATCGGGCAACATGTATGGTGAGATCTTTACCGAACACGAGTTCAACCGCGCCATCGACATGATCATTGTTGAAGAGATGGAGGTCCAGGAAATCCTCGCCAGACTCAGCCAGGGCTCGCAATCCATCAAGGCGCTGGCCGGCGACCTGGCCATTCCATCGGAAAGGGTCTTTCGATATATCACCGCCCTCAAACGAAAGGGGATGGTGGCCCTGGACAAGATCGCCGGCCGATCGCCCATGTTTCAGTTAGTTCCTCAAGAGGTATAACAAAAGTGGATGATAAAAGCGTATTGATTGTTGGGGGAGGGATCGACGGGGTCCGCGAGGCCCTTGAGAAGGCGACCGGCGGGGAACAGGTGACCATCGTGGAGAAGTTTCCGACTCTTGGCGCCGAGCGGATCCCCAGAGACCGGCTCATCAAACCGGGCGATGCGTTTGTCAATCCGGACCTGGACGCCGTGCGTCACAACGACCGGATCCGAATCCTGACCTACAGCGATATCAAGCAGGTCAAGAAGGATAACGGCAAGATTCGGGCCCGCATCCTGAAACACAGCCTTCGGGTGGACAACACCAAATGCAATGACTGCAAGGCCTGCATCAAGGTATGCCCGGTCAACATGTTTGACGATTTTGATGAAGGCTTCACGTTCCGGACAGCCGTGGACTATTTCAACCCGGCCACGGGCGAGTACAACATATTTAAAGAAGACCAGCCCGTCTGCCAGCGCTCATGCCCCGTCAATCTGGATATACGAACCTACGTGGGTCAGATCGCCGACGGCAAGTATCTGGACTCCCTGGCCACCATCCGGGACCGGCTCCCCCTGCCCGGAAGCATTGGCCGTGTCTGTCCCCACCCCTGTGAGACCGCCTGCAACCGCCAGTATCTGGACGAACCGATCAGCATCTGCTTCCTCAAGCGGTTTGTGGCGGATATCGAACTGGACAAGGGGATCGAACCGGTCTATCAAACCCCTGAGAAAAAGCTCCCTGAGAAAATCGCCATTATCGGGGCCGGCCCGGCGGGGCTCACCTGCGCCTATCACCTGGCCAGAAAGGGATATCGGCATGTCACCATCCACGAGGCCCTTTCCGTACCCGGAGGCTATCTCTGGGTAGGCATCCCGGAATACCGGCTCCCCAAAGAGCTCCTGAAGCGGGAGGTAGACCTCATTGCCGGGATGGGCATTGATATCCGGTACAACTCCCGGGTGGGCCGGGATATATCGTTTGACGATCTGAGGAAAGACAATGATGCCGTTTTTATCGGTGCCGGCTGTCACCGCGGGCTCAAGCTGAGGGTTCCGGGCGAAGATGAATATGAAGGAAAGGGGATTGTGGACTGTGTCACATTTTTGAGGGAGCAGGCACTGGGCAAACCGTTTGATGTCAAGGGCAAGCTCATCGTTATCGGCGGTGGAAACGCGGCCATCGACTCGGCCCGGGTGGGATGGCGTATGGGCTTTGATGAGGTCTATATCCTCTACCGACGGACCAAGAAGGAGATGCCTGCCAACCCGTGGGAAATTGACGCTGCCGAGCACGAGGGGGTGATCCTCCAGTATCTGGCCGCGCCCGTTGAGATACTGGGCCGGAACGGCAGGGTCTCGGGCATGAAGTGCATCAAGATGGAACTGGGAGAGCCGGATGCCTCGGGCCGGCGCAGACCCGTGCCGATTCAGGGATCCGAGTATGTCATTGATGCGCAAACCATTGTTCCGGCCATCAGCCAGGGGACCGACCTGGATTTCTTAGGCAAAGATCACGGCCTGGCTGTCAACCGCTGGAACACATTTGACATCGATGAAGAAACAGCTGCGACCAATGTCCCCGGCGTCTTTGCCGGCGGTGACGTGGTTACCGGGCCGGATATCGCCATCCGTGCAGTCGCGGCAGGCAAGAAGGCGGCTGACGGCATTCATACCTATCTCAGGAGCAAATAGATGATATACGAAAAGCAGAAACGCTATATTATCCCTTTTGACGATGTCCCCGCGCCCAGGGCCGGGATGCCGGAGATCCCGGTGGATGAGAGACGGGGAAACTTCACAGAGGTGGAGACCGGTTTTGCCGAACAGGTCGCCGTCGATGAGGCCAGACGGTGCCTGAGCTGCCGACGCTGCCTCGGATGCGCCCTCTGCTGGGCCGAATGCGGTCCTGAAGCGATTGATTTTTCCATCCCCGACCAGGAACTGGTTCTTGAATTTGACGAGGTGGTGATCACAAAGGGACAGGACAATGCCTTCTATCCGATCGCGCCGGCGTTGGGCTACGGCACATGCGCGGACGTGATCACCGACCTGCAGTTCGAACGCATGCTCTCACCCACCGGCCCCACCGGGGGCCTGGTAGTCTCCCCCCTCAATGGCGAGATCCCCAGGCGTCTGGCCATTATCCAGGGAAATCCGGACAGGGATGACCCCGGCATCCTTTCCTCTCTCATCCTGGGGATTAACGAGTCGATCATTGCCCTGCACAGGGTAGACGGTCTGGAAGTGGTTCTTGTCTCGCCTGTCACCCAGGGATTCAAGGAGCAATTCCTCTCAGAGGCGGAGCAGATCTCCGGACTCAGGATCGTGGACGGGACGCCTGAATCTGTTGAACGGAGGGCGGAAGGCGCACTCCTCACCCTCCACTACGCCATGGACGGCCGGCAGCAGGACGATGCCTTTGATCTGATCGTGGTCCTCACAAAACCCAAGATCCTCCCTGAACTTGTTTCGTTAAGCAAGAGACTGGATGTGGATGTCTCCTAAGGCGGCCTGACGGCCGCAACCAAAAAAGTGACCAGGTTTCGGGTTTCAGGTTAAGGGTGGCCTGACATAGATCCTGAAAGGCTCTGTTTAACTCTCACAGAGCCCACCTGGCTTTTTTGTCTCTTTATGTTCATTAACGACTGTGAATTGATTTCAAAATTTTGGATGAAAAAGGGGGAGGGCCCTCCATGAACCGTAAAGGCGTATTCGGAATCGGGATATGCGTCTATTTATCTTTTGTCTTCTGGGTTGCGGGATGTGAGAAAGCTGTTGAAGCGGGCCCGCCGGCGCCCCATTTTTCTCTTTCCGATATTTCCGGGCAGACCGTATCCCTGGAACAATACCGTGGAAATATTGTGCTCCTGGACTTCTGGGCCACATGGTGTTCACCATGCAGGATGACGATTCCCGTATTGATCAAACTCCAGGAACAATACAGGGACAAGGGACTGGTCATCCTGGCCGTTTCATTAGATGACCCTCAGCTGGTCAATGACAAGGATCTCCTTTATTTCAAAAAGATGAGCCAGATCAACTATCCGCTCCTGCGCTTCAACCAGAACCTGATGCGGGATTATTTTTCAAACGAACAACTGGCTGTGCCCACCATGTTCATTATTGACCGTAACGGACGGATCCGCGATAAGATCGTGGGGTTTCAGCCTCAGGCACTCGAAGAATCCCTGGCCGCCCTGATCAAATGATTATCGATTTCCATACCCACATATTCCCCCCCCGTTTCAGGCAGGAGAGAGGCCGGCTCGCAAAGGAAGACCTCGCGTTTCAGTCCCTGTACAGTTCTCCCCGGGCAGAGCTTGCGAGCGCAGAGGAGCTTGTCCGCAGCATGGACCAAAACGGGGTTCAGCGGTCTGTGGTTTTCGGCTTCCCCTGGGAGAATGCTTCGCTCTATGCCAGACACAATGACTATATTGCAGAATCGGTCCATCAATACCCTGACCGGTTAACGGGGTTTTGCGCCTTCTCTCCCCTCTCTCCGGGAGGCGCCCGGGAGGCCGAACGCTGCCTGAGCCAGGGGTTTTCAGGCGTAGGGGAACTGGCGTTTTATGGCGGGGGGCTAACATCGGAAGGGGTAAGGGGCCTGGAAGACGTCATGGAAGTCTGCGCTCGAAACGACGTGCCCTTTTTGCTCCATACCAATGAACCGGTTGGACACAGCTACCCCGGAAAGACGCCCGACACACTGAAACAGATATATGATTTTGTCAGGACATATCCCGTGAACCGAATTGTGCTCGCGCATTGGGGGGGAGGCCTTCTCTTCTACGGCCTCATGAAAAAGGAGGTCAGGGAGGCGCTGCGCAATGTCTGGTTTGACACGGCCGCCTCGCCTTTCCTCTACACACCTGAGATCTACAGGATTGCCGGCGAGATCGTCGGTTTTCAAAAAATACTCTTTGGAAGCGATTATCCTCTCATCCATCCGCAGCGCTATTTCAGGGAAATGATCGCCGCAGAGATATCCACCGAACAGATAGCGCAGATCAGGGGTGGCAACGCCCGACGATTGCTGCGTGATATATCCTAACGCCACAAATTCTTACTTTTCAGTATGTTAAGAGCCGTTGGCGATGATACTTGCATTCCTGCCCTGTATGGCTTAGACTTCTCACGTGCATCATTCAAGACCTGTCCTTGTGAATGTTGATCGGTTCACATAAAGAAAGGTTTCGGCCAGTCCCGAAAATGTCAATCATTCATCAGGGAGAAGAAGACATCGCATAGGATAACTCACCCTGTCCCAAATTGAAGCAATGCACATCGAGCCGAATGAAAGATAGAACCCCCGCCGCCACCCGGGTGATTCTCATCTTCACCCTTATCCTCATCATGGATTTGCTTCCTCCAGAGTTGCGGGCGCAACAGGACCGAGGCGGCGTGCGCTATGTCGTGGATATCCGTGGCGCCCCCGAAGGAATGCCCGAGGTCCCGGGACTCCTGCTGGAGGTATCCGGGTCTGTTCAGAAAACCGAAGATCCGCCGCCGTCCATGGCCCTGTTGAAACGGCGTGCAGAGGCCGATCTTCCGGAGATGCGGAAGGTGTTACGGTCCTTTGGCTTTTTTCTGGGAAAAATCCGTTTGGAGATGATGGGTCCCGAACCCGGCTACGAGACCGATCCCGGGAACGTTCAGGCCGGGCCGGATGCCTTGCCTGCGCGGGTGAAACCCGTCACCGTTCAATTCCAAATCGAACCGGGACCCCGGTTTACCTTTTCGCAGCCGTCCATCAAACCGGCCCGGGGCGCCGCCCCAGGCGCCCTTGCTCCGCCTACGCCGGCCGAGGCCGGCATTCACGACAACGCTCCCTATACAGCGAGAAAGGTTATGAACGCGGGTCAATTCATTCTCAAATACTACCAGCGCAACGGCTACCCTTTCCCGGAAATCGCCCACCGCGAGGTGGTTGCCGATTTCGCCACAAACAGAGTGGAGGTCCGGTTTGAAGTGGCGCCGGGGGCCCTTGCCCTGTTCGGAGATACCCGCATCCAGGGTCTTGAAAGACTGGACCCTGCCTATGTCAGTGAACTGATCCCCTGGAAGGCAGGCGAACCCTATGACATAAGCCTCATCGACAAGGCCCGGAGGGTCCTTTTTGATACCAATCTGTTCGGCATGGTTGAGTTCGACAACCCGGGGAAGGTGGATGAACAGGGCCGTCTCCCGATCACGGTTCAGCTCAAGGAACGCACCCGGCGTACGATCCGCCTCGGCGTTGAATACACGACGGACTACGGACCCGGGATCAGCGGGAGCTGGACCCACCGGAACCTTCTCGGGATGGCCGAAAAGCTGACGACAGGGGCCATTTTCAACAGCAGAATCCGTACCGCCTTTATCCAATTCGACAAACCCATGTTCATGGACATAGACAACACTTTTATCGCTCTAAGCACCTTTAACGACGAAACCAGCGACGCCTACGAGGCCAGGTCGGTGGATGTATCCACCATCCTGAAGCGGCAATTCACCCAGCACTTCTCGGCAGGCGGGGGCGTCGGTTTCCGTTACGGCCGGACCCTGCAGAAAAGCAACGACCAACGCACGACCTACCATCTGGCCTATCTCCCCCTCACCGGAACCCGGGACACCCGTGACAACCTGCTCAACCCGACCCAGGGGTACGAACTCTCCCTGAGCATGGCCCCGTATCAGGATGTAGTAAACGGGAAGACCCGTTTCTTCCGCTATCTCCTGTCAGGAAGCACCTACTATGATTTCAAAACCGGCGATAAGGTGATCTTTGCAGTGCGGGCGGCCTTCGGACAGGTCTTCGGCATCGGCCACGATCAGATGCCCGCCGATCTCCGATTCTATGCGGGTGGCGGGGGTTCTGTCAGGGGATATGCATACCAGCTTGCCGGTCCTGTGCAAGGCGATATTCCTCTCGGCGGCCTGTCCGTGTTGACGTTTTCCCTGGAGCTGCGCTTTAAGATTACAGATGACATCGGACTGGTCCCCTTCCTTGACGGCGGCACGGCCTTCCTGGACAGGGTCCCCGACTTCGGCAGTCAGGACATCCTGTACGGGGCAGGCCTGGGCCTCAGGTATTATACCGCCATCGGTCCGATCCGTCTGGATGTGGCCGTGCCCGTCAACAGACGCAGGGGCGTTGATGACAGCTTCCAGTTTTATGTCAGCATCGGTCAATCGTTCTGAGGCATGAACATGCGTGAAGACAAGACAAAAGCAAAAAAGCGCCCCCTGTGGGTGCAATGGCTGCGATGGATCTTCTTATCAGTGCTTCTGTGCATCCTCTTCGTTGTCCTGGTCTGGGCCGGGCTGCAGAGTCGATGGGCCAAAGATCGTCTGGCAGGATGGGTCGCATCGGCCACCGCCGGCACAGACGGCTATCAGGTGAACCTTCAGGGCCTGGACGGACTGCTTCCCTTTTCGATTCTGCTCGACCGCATGACGCTCTCCGATGGAAAGGGGGTATGGCTTGAAGGACGCCGCGTGGATATTTCACTGAACCCGGCGCGTCTCCTCACCGGGATGCTGGACGTGGAATTGTTTCGCATGGAAGGTCTCTCGATCTCCCGTCTTCCCGAATCTCCCACGCCGCCTTCCGGCGAAGAACCGGAAAAGGAAATCCATCCCCTCTCCCTCCCCCATGTTGTGGTCCGTGAGATACAGATCGATCGGATCGACCTCGAAAAAAAGGTGGCAGACGCCCCCATGGCCTACAGTCTCCGGTCAACCGCCCAAACAAGCGGCCGGAATATGCAGGTCCACGGCCGGCTCCAGGACCTCGATCACCCAACCGACGCACTCCGCCTGGCCGCCGCATACGACCTGGGAACCCGGGAGATTGCCACTGAATTGACCTATCGTGAATCCAAGGGGGGTCTCGCCGCCGGAATCATGAACCTGCCGGAGGCCAGGGGAATCACCCTTGATTTGAAGGCCGGTGGTCCCCTCTCGGCCATACAGGGACATCTGGACCTGGAGATAGGCGGCTACGGGAGGGCTAATCTGGTTGTTGAGCTCGGTTTGAATCGTCCCGTCACCGTGGCTGTGGATGGACAGATCCGTACGGATCCTCGCATTGTTCGGAAGGATGTGACGGCGGCCATGGGGGGTCTGAACGGCGACATCCATTTTCGTGCTACTGTTTCCTCTGAACGGAAGATCCGGATAAAGGCATTCACGGCCAGAACCCCGTCAAGCGCTATCTCTGTAAAAGGGACCGCGGATCTCGTTGAGGGGCTCATGGACATGCAGGCAGTGGTTTCCCCTCTGGACATTTCTCCATTCCTGCGGGGAAGCGACCTTGAGCATCAATCTCTGGGACCTGTGCGGCTGACGGCAAAAGGGGCTTTCACCCGGCCGGAAGTCATGGTAACGACCACCCTGGGCAGATTCGGCGTCCAGGGTGCAAACCTGAACGAAATCACCCTGAAGGCCCATGCCGCCTTTGGAAAGGATTACACAGGCATTAAAAATGGCCGTGCATCGGTGACGGTTCAGAATCCGCACCTCCCACAGGTCCCTGCACTCAAGGGACCGCTCCGGATGGACATGGCCGCGGCGAGTCCGGATTTCAGGAAGTGGGACATCGAGGACCTTCACGTCACGGCGCCCGAAATGGAGCTGCGTGCTCAGGGCGCCCGTATCGACACGACGAACGGCGATTTCTCTGCCCATCTCTTTGCTCGACTCCATCGTCTCTCAGGCCTCATTCCGCCCGGGGCCCGGGATCTGGATGGCCGATTGGTCATGCGGGGCCGGACAGAGGGCAATACCGCGACGGGCCGGATCCAAGCCGATCTGAGCATGGCCCTCACCCGTCTATCGGGTCTCCCTCCCGTGGCCGCACAGGCTGTCGGCCCGGAGCTGACCGTCAACACCCGCGCCACAATACAAGATCATATTCTCAGACTTGAGCGTACTCATATGACCGGGGGAACTGCTGATCTCAAGGTCGATGGGTATCTCAATATTGGGAAGAGAACATTTGACGTGCAATACCATCTCTTGCTCAAAGACCTGGCAAAAATGGCGGGGGCTGCCAGGATGCCGCTGTCCGGCCGTCTGTCAAGCCAGGGGCGGATCACGGGCGGGTTTGAGGATTTTGCCGCCGACATAGCGCTTTCATCGGAAAAGCTTCGGGTGAACGGCCTGGATCTGGAAGCGATCCACATGCACCTTAAGACAGAAGGGCTGCCACGGAAGCCGTCAGGCTCGCTCCGTGCAGGAGCGGCCGCCCTGGATCAGCCCCTTCATCTGGATGCACCGTTTTCCTGGTCAGGGGACACACTCACACTGTCCGGGGCCCGGGCCACATTGCCGGGCATCCGTCTGAGCGCGGACCTTGAGGCAACGCCTTCGACGGAGCACGTTTCAGGGACGGCCCGGGGAGAGGTCGCATCGCTGGTACTCCTGAAGGCCCTGTCCGGTCTGGAGGCCGATGGGAGAGGGGCTTTCCGGGTCAAGGCCGGGGGTCCGGCCCAACCGGAGGGTATGACTCTGGACGCGGGTTTCAAGGACCTCCGGTTCAAGGGCCACCCTGTTTCGACACTCACGATCAAGGGCCATGTCGACCATGTGAAAACGCTGCGCGGCCAGGTGAGGCTGGCGGCATTAGACGGGGTGTTCAAAGACACCCGGTTGAAGAGACTGACGCTGGACGTCGGGGGCGCCCTGGACAAGGCCGTGGTGAAACTGGAAGCTGAAGGGTTTCACGCCGCCAAGCACGATGGCGAAAGAGCGGGTGTCCCTGTCTCCCTGGCTGCCGGGCTCCGGGTGCAGCATGACGCGATGTGGCGGTTTCATCTTGACCTTTTCAAGGCCGTTTACGGGGAACTGGATGTTGCCCTTGCCCAACCGGCAACCATTACCATAAATGGCCGCGAGATAGCGCTGGATGATCTTAAGATCCATACGGCAAAAGGCAATCTTCAGGCCAGGGCGCAACTGGGCGCAGAAACCGTCGAAGCGTCTGCACAACTCACTGATTTGCCCCTGGACCTGTTTGAGCCCTTTATCGGCCGGGATTTGAGCGGGACCGTATCGGCCGGTTGCGACATCTCCGGCGCCCCAACCGATCCTGTGGTGAAGGTGCAGGTCCAGATCAAGGACCAACTGATACCGCGTGGACACAACCGGCCCCCTCTGCGCCTCGAGGCCCGGCTCGACGCCAGCCGACGGGGCGAACGCTTTGACATTGATCTGGAACTCTCCGGTCTGAGCAAAGTCCCTTTCTCGGCCGTGGGAAGCATTCCGGCGCGTCTTTGCCTCGAGCCGTTCGTGTTTGATCTGAACAGGACCGCTCAACTGGAGGGAAAGCTTACGGGAAGTCTGGATCTCGCCGTGCTTCAGGGGATCGCCGGCTTGGACAATCAGACCATAGAGGGCCTGTTAGAGGTGGACATGGGTGTACAGGGCTCTTTGGAAAAATGGCTTTTGAACGGCGGCATCGCCATCAGCCGGGGGCGCTACGAGAATGTCGAACTGGGACTCATTCTGGCCGATATCAACGGCCGTATGGATGCGGACGGCCGCAAACTGCGGTTGTCCAGGCTGACGGCCGTTGACGGTGGCGCCGGCGCCATAGCCCTTGCGGGCGGCATCACCACCCAGACCCCTTTCCCCATGGACGCAGACCTGACGTTCAAACAGGCAACCCTTCTGCGAAAGGAGGTCCTCACGTCAACCGCCAGTGGGAAGCTGGCATTGAAAGGAGATCTGAAGCGGCTGGATTTGACAGGCGAAATGATTCTCGATCCAACCGAACTGACAATTCCCGGCAAGCTGCCTCCCGATGTCGTCATCATCCCGGTCACGGAGATCAACCTGCCCCCCGGCATGCCAAGCGGAGAGACTCCACCCTCCAGCGGCCCCCGATTCCTCTTCATGGACCTTGCCATACAGATCCCGGCCAGGTTTTTTGTGCGGGGACGGGGACTCGATGTCGAATTCAAGGGCCGGTTAAACATTCAGGGTCCTGCCCACAATCCTGCCGTCCGGGGCACCCTGAGCGTGGTGCGCGGCACATTTCACTTCCTGAGCCGGACCTTTCATGTTGCCAGCGGTCAGATTGCCTTTGACGGCGCTACGCCGCCTGTCCCTTACCTGAACATCACCACCCGGGTATCCGCGGGACAGATTGATGCACAGGTAAGCGTCACCGGTCCGGCCGACGCCTTCCGGGTGACCCTCACGTCGCAGCCGCCCCTGCCCCAGGACGAGATCATGGCGCAGATCCTTTTCGGTCAATCCGTGGCCAAACTGAATGCGTTCCAGGCCTATCAGCTTGCCGCTTCGGTCAGCCAGCTCTCCGGCGGAGGCATTCCGGATATCGCGGGAGAGACGCGCAAACTTCTCGGAATAGACCGTCTGAGCATCGACGGGGGTGGCGACGACAAAGCAGCGAATAACGGGCCGACCCTCTCGGCAGGAAAATACGTGACCGACAGGGTCTATGTCGGTGTGGAGCAGGACATCACCGAGGCCAAGCAGGATGTTGTTGTAGAGGTGGAGATCACCCCGAGTTTTTCAGTGGAGAGCAAAGCGGGCACCAAATCGGGCGCAGGCATCGGTTTCAACTGGAAATACGACTACTGACAGCGTGTTAACGTTATTCCTTGATGTGATTTTAAGGCGTGAAGGGGTGCGCTTGAGTTCATTTGGTTTCTTAAGGGCTCGCTCAAAAATAACTTCGCAGAATTGACGCTCAGATTTGGGGCGGATTTGGTTGTCGCGATTGAATGAACCCACAGGAATAGTGAACTATTTCGAGGAGTTCACGATTGAACGGCGGCCGAAGACGGCCTGAAGCTGAGATGGGAAAATGTGAAGTTATTTTTGAGCGAGCCCTAAGTCTGCTGGGTCCGTCAGGCCTTTAGGCCGGTTGATTCCCGCGCCTCCGAATTCACGGTTTGGACCACTGGATCCAAAACCCGGCAACCGGGATGTTCAATCGGCCGGCCCTCCGGAAGCGCGTGGGCGCCGGCTTCCATTTGATCTGCGGACACGAAATGAGATGTACTTCTGATACTGTTTTTGATAAAAACATACAGTCATCAGAAGTCGTGTTCAACTTCTCGGGTCTTTCGTTTGCAGTTGGCGTTCGGATTCACGTTGCAGCTGAACGGATCAGGAGATAATCGTGTTGTTGGGAAATATCGTACTTCAGTCGGCGGGATCACTATCGGTAGCGGTTTTAGCCCTGCTCATGTTGATCGTGCAGGCCCTATTTTTCTTGAGGAAACCTCAATTCGCATGGTATGCGTGGAGTTCGGCCATCTCGTTTTCCGCCATGCTCTACGGGATCGGGATCTTCCTCGAATATAATACACCGGCCGGCTCTCTCAACCGGTCTGCGGGTCTTTTGGAGTATACGGCCATTATCTGCCTCATCCAGTGCCTGTATGGATTCACTTTTTCATATCTTGGAATTAAAAGCAAACGATATCATCCCATAGCCGGTATCTGCCACGGACTCATTTTAATCCTCTTGTGGTCCACGGATTATATTGTTGCAGACAGATTCGTCTACCGGGACTTTGTCGGATTGGAGACCCCCTATATTGAACCGGCCCTGGGACCTCTCGGCCCGGTGTTTGTGCTTTATTCGCTCCTGGCCAGCATCACAGCGATCGCCCTGTGGGTGAGACGCAAAGGAACCCACCCGAGATACCGAAACGCGTATCTGGCAGGAATGGGCTTCTGGGTCGTGTTAGGGGCCCATGACGCCCTTTGCTCCCTGGGGTTTCCAAGTCTTCAGTACTTCATGGAATACGGGTTTATAGGATTCTCTATGTCTGTTCTGTGGGTTGTCTTCGACGATTTTTTGGAGGTATCGGCGGAAGATAAATACCGCGTGATTACGGAATCTGCAAATGATTGCATCCTGGTGATCCAGGATGGGAAAATGGTTTTCAGGAATCCGGCGTGTCTGACCGTCTTAGGTCAATCTCTAAAGCATGCGGAAGCCGGGGATTTTGTTGATCTTGTGGCGCCGGAAGACAGGAAGACGGTCCTGAATGACTACAACAAACTCCTCGCCCACGGCGATAATCCCGACCCGCACACGGTGCGGATACTAAAAGAAGGCGGCGAAGAGGGGTTCGTAGAAATCAGTTTAAGCATGATTGCCTACAGAAAGAGGCCCGCCATCCTTGCCGTCATGCGCGATATGACCGAACGAAAGCGGGAGGAAGCGGCGCGGCTGGAAAGTGAGAAGAAGATAGCCAGATTAAAGAAAATGGAATCCCTCGGTCTTCTGGCAGGCGGGGTTGCTCATGATTTGAACAATGTTCTCTTCGGGGTTGTCAGCTATCCGGGCTTGATTCTTTCGGAACTTCCGCAAGACAGCAAACTCGCAGGCCCCATTAGGGCAATCGAGGCATCCGGCAAAATGGCCGCGGCCATTGTCCAGGACCTGTTATCCGTGACCAGGGATGTGGCCATCGCACAAGAGCCTATGAACCTGAATGACGTGATCAACGAATATCTGGAATCTCCGGAATATAGCAAACTCCTGGCGTTTCATCCATCGATTACGGTAGATACGGACCTGGATGCCGGTTTATTCAATATAAGGGGTTCTCAGACCCACATCAGAAGCGTCGTGATGAACCTGGTGTCCAACGCCTCGGAGGCCATTGAGGGAAGTGGGCATGTGACCATATCGACATCAAACCGTTATGTGGATAAACCCATAGGAAATTATGACACGATCAAGAGGGGCGAATATGTGGTCCTTGAGGTATCCGATGACGGTACGGGGATCCCGCCAAGTGATCTTGAGCAGATTTTTGAGCCTTTCTTTACAAAAAAGGTTATGGGTCGCAGCGGCACCGGTTTAGGCCTGACACTCGTATGGAACGTCATCCATGACCACGATGGCTATATCGATGTACGGAGTGACGAGAGCGGCACCACGTTCACGCTCTATTTTCCCTTAACCAGGGAGGCGTTGCTGGAACACAGGCTGTCCGTGCCCATTAAGGACTTATTCGGAAACGGCGAGTCGGTGCTTGTCGTTGATGATGTGAAAAGCCAAAGGGAAATAATCTGCAGCATGCTGGAAAAGTTCCGGTATCACCCGAAAGCGGTCTCCAGCGGGGAGGAGGCGATTGCGTATTTGAAGGAGAATTCCGCAGATCTGGTATTGCTGGACATGATAATGGACCCGGGAATGAATGGACGCCAGACCTACGAGAAAATCATAGAGCTTCACCCAGGCCAGAATGCCATTATTCTAAGCGGGTACACACAAACAGAGGATGTGAAGGAGGTTCAGAGAATGGGCGCAGGTCCATACCTGAAAAAGCCCGTCACCCTGGAAAAATTCGGGCTTACGGTGAAAGAAGCGTTGAATCGGGCCCGGTCGGGCGAAGCGAGAAACCGCCGTGCCTGAAGACAGGCGGCCTGGGACAATCCTGACTTGTTCGCTTCTTGTGTAGAAGTTAAGAGATTTCCCATCGCGAGACCCGGCGATACCGAATCAGCGCATGGCGTTTTTTTTATGAGATTGATGAGGAAATGCGCATTGTATTGATGATCGCGGCCCCACATCGCGATTCCGCATACTGATCTCCAATGCCTGCCCTGGAATTTCACCGTTTATGCATGTGCCGAGGTTCAACCCTTCGCCTTTTTCTAACGTACGGAGAGTTCGTAAGCCCGGAGTCAGGGTTCTTCCCTGATGATTTTTATGCCGTTTTTGCCGACGACAAAAAGCGAACTGCGCAATCTGGGATGGGACCAGCCTGATATTATCATTGTCTCAGGTGACAGTTATATCGATTCTCCCCACATGGGTACGGCTGTAATAGGCCGGGTCCTTTCAGACGCCGGATTCAGGGTCGGAATCATCGCCCAGCCGGACGTCAGATCAGGAGAGGACATCACACGTCTCGGTTCGCCGAGGCTTTTCTGGGGAGTTACCGCCGGCTCCGTTGATTCCATGGTGGCCAACTATACGGCCACGGGAAAACGAAGAAAATCGGACGACTATACGCCCGGAGGAATCAACAACCGGAGACCGGACAGGGCCGTTATCGTTTACACAAATCTTATCAGGCGGCACTTCAGGGGGAGCGGCGCCCCAATCGTTCTGGGCGGTATTGAGGCGAGCCTGAGAAGGATAAGCCATTATGATTTTAAGTCGGACCGTATCCGGAGGTCCATACTCTTTGATTCAAAGGCCGACCTGCTCGTTTACGGGATGGGAGAAAAGAGTGTTGTCAGCCTGGCAAATGCGATGGACGCAGGCGCGGGATACCGGGACATCAGGGGGATATGCTATATCTCCAGGGAAAAACCCGATGATTATATGGAACTCCCTTCCTATGAGGAGGTTCTGAGTGATAGAAACAAGTTTATTGAGTGCTTTCACACCTTTTATCACAATAATGATCCGGTAAACGCAAGGGGGCTTGTTCAGAAGCATCAAAACAGATACCTCGTCCATAATCCGCCGTCGCATATACTGTCGGAGGAGGAACTCGACAGGATATATGAACTGGGTTTCGAAAGAGACCTCCATCCCTTTTATAAAAAAACCGGTCATGTAAGGGCCCTGGATACGATCCGGTTTTCCATCCCGACACACAGAGGATGTTACGGCGAATGTAACTTCTGTGCCATCGCGGTGCACGAGGGAAGGACGGTTCAGTCACGGAGTATCAGGTCAATTATAAGAGAGGCCGAACGGATCGCCGGATTACCGGATTTCAAGAGATGCATTCCGGATGTCGGTGGCCCGACCGCTAATATGTATGGTTTTGAGTGCAGAAAGAAACTTGAAAAGGGAAGCTGTACTGACAGGAGATGCCTCTTTCCGGAAATCTGCCCGAATCTTAAGCCCGACCACAGCAGGCAGATTGAGCTGTTAACCGGAATCCGGCAGATTGACGGGATAAAAAAGGCCTTCATCGCCTCCGGCATCAGGTATGATCTGTTGTTTAATGATCGAAGGCATTGTATAAACTACCTTGAAGAGATTGTGTCGCACCATGTATCCGGCCAGATGAAAGTAGCCCCTGAACACACCCGAAGAAACGTGCTTGACCTAATGGGAAAGCCTGATCCAGATTCGCTTCTTGAACTGAAGACGATCTTTGACCGTTTGTCAAAGTCGGTTTTAAAAAAGCAATTCCTGACCTATTACCTGATGGCGGCACACCCGGGATGCACTCTTGATGATATGCGGGAACTGAAAACCTTCACAAACGAAAGGCTTCACGTCAAACCCGAGCAGATACAGATCTTTACCCCTACCCCCTCTACATATTCAACGCTCATGTACCATACAGGGTTGAATCCCTTTACCGGGGAAAAAATCTTTGTGGAAAAAAGTCTAAGGGGGAAGGAAAAACAGAAAGCGGTTATAATCGGGAAGTGCTGAAACATTCAAGGGGGATTGAAGTTTAATGGGCCAGGAACCGAGCAAGATCATTTATTCCATGATCCAGGTAAGCAAGTACTATGATAAGAAGCCGGTTTTAAAGGATATCTCCATCTCCTTCTTTTATGGCGCAAAAATCGGCGTTCTGGGCCTTAACGGCTCAGGGAAGAGCACACTTCTGAGAATTCTTGCAGGTCATGACAGGGAATTCAATGGACGGACCCGCATTTCACCCGGTTTGTCAGTCGCTCTTCTTGAACAGGAACCGGAGCTGGACAATACGAAAACGGTTCGGGATATTGTGGAAGAGGGTTTGAAGGAAACCGTCGACTTAGTGAATGAATTCAACCGGATTAACGAGCAGTTTGCCAACCCCATGTCCGATGATGAGATGAACCGGTTGATCGAGCGCCAGGGCGAGGTCCAGGAAAAAATTGATTCCCTGGAGGCATGGGATCTGGATTCACGGCTTGAAATGGCCATGGATGCGCTCCGCTGCCCCCCCGGGGAAACCCCTGTGGCTGTACTTTCAGGGGGCGAGAGACGGCGTGTGGCACTGTGCAGGCTTCTTCTTCAGAAACCCGATATCCTTCTTCTCGACGAACCGACCAATCATCTCGATACAGAGTCTGTTGCATGGCTGGAGCAGCATCTGCAGCGCTACGCGGGCACCGTGATTGCAGTCACCCATGACCGCTATTTTCTCGATAATGTGGCGGGCTGGATCCTGGAGCTGGACCGGGGTGAGGGGATCCCCTGGAAGGGAAATTATTCCTCGTGGCTGGAGCAGAAACAGAAGAGGCTGCAGGTCGAGGAGAAGGGGGAAAGCAGGCGCCGGAAAACCCTTGCGAGGGAACTGGAGTGGATCAGGATGTCCCCCAGGGGAAGGCATGCAAAAGCAAAGGCGCGGATCAGCGCGTATGAGTCTCTCTTGAGCCAGGAAACCGAAAAACGGGAAAAGGACCTGGAAATCTACATTCCACCCGGTCCCCGCCTGGGACAGGTGGTCATCGAGGCAAAGAAGGTCAGTAAGGCCTACGGCGACCGGCTCCTGGTAGAGGACCTCACGTTCTGTATTCCGTCCGGAGCCATCGTGGGCGTTATCGGTCCCAACGGTGCAGGGAAAACCACTCTGTTTCGAATGATTACAGGGCAGGATCAGGTCACCTCAGGGGAATTCAGGGTAGGTGACACCGTGCAACTGGCCTATGTGGATCAGAGCCGCGACGCCCTTCCCCCTGACAAATCCATATGGGAGGTCATCTCGGACGGAAAGGACACCATATGGCTCGGCAGCAGGCAGGTGAATTCCCGGGCCTATGCCGCGAGGTTCAATTTCTCGGGGTCCGATCAGCAGAAAAAGGTGGGAAACCTTTCAGGGGGGGAGAGGAACCGCGTTCATCTCGCCCGAATATTGAAGGAAGGGGCCAATGTCCTGCTGCTGGACGAGCCGACCAATGATCTCGACGTGAATACACTGCGGGCACTGGAAGAGGCCATTCTGAACTTCGGGGGCTGTGCCGTCGTCATCAGCCACGACCGGTGGTTCCTCGACAGGATTGCAACACATATTCTCGCCTTTGAGGGCGATAGTAAGGTTATCTGGTTTGACGGCAACTACACGGAGTATGAAGCAGATAAAAAGGCAAGGCTCGGCGAAGCCGCCGAACAGCCCCACCGAATTAAATACCGTAAACTGAGCCGTGGGCTCTCGGCAGAATAGCATCCCCGACAGAGCATGCACTATGAAGGTCCCATATACCGGCCCCCGAGCGAGGCGGACAGCCTGCTGGTTCAGGCCACGGTGGGATGCCCCTACAACAAGTGCGCCTTTTGTATGGTCTACAAGAAGGGTCCGGCATTCAGGGTGCGTCTCGTCGATGATATCAAGAGCGACCTGGACGAGGCAAGAGAGCAGTATGGGGCAGGCATCCGAACGATCTTTTTCCCGGCCGGCAATACCATTGCCATGCCAACGGATGAACTGGCCGCCGTCTGCGTCCATGCACATGCCGCCTTTCCTCACCTTGAGAGAATCACGGTGTACGGTTCATCCCCCTTTATTCACCGGAAAGGGCTGGGCGATCTCAAGAAACTGAGACGGGCCGGCCTGACGCGGATCCATGTGGGGCTTGAGAGCGGCGACAATGCCGTTCTGGAAAAGATTAAAAAGGGGACCGATTCAAACGAGCAGATCGAGGCCGGTCGATGGGTAGTGGAGGCAGGGATCGAGCTGAGCGAATATGTCATGATCGGCATCGGCGGCAAGGAGAGGAGCCGGGAGCACGCCATGAATACCGCACGGGCCCTGAACGCCATCAACCCCGATTTCATCAGAATCCGTACCTTTCTCCCCAAAATCGGTACGCTCCTCCTTCACCAGATCCGAAAAGGCCGCTTCCAGCTCCTCTCCCCCCACGACGCGCTCCGGGAAACAGGGGAGATCATTCGAAACCTGGAGGTCACCTCCCAAATTGCCAGCGACCACTACACCAATTATGTGAATGTCCACGGCAGAATGCCCCACGATCGGGAAAGGATGCTCACAACCATTGGAAATGCCCTCCAAATGAAGGAAAAGATGTTCAGGCCTGCATATGTGGGAAACCGGTGATTCCGTTCCCCTTCCCTGCTGATTATAAACCATCGCCGGGCGCCTTTTCAAATAGACCCGACATCTGGTATAGAGAGGCTGGAGGGTCCTGGCGACTTTCCGGTAAAACAATATTTGGAGGCGAATGCAGATGGGCTTAAGAATAAAAATCCTGTCCGGGTTCCTGATTCTCACCATGATGCTGCTGATAGCAGGCGTATGGTCCATTTATGAATTAAGGACGATCGGGAGTTCTGCGCAAGCTCTTTTGGATGATAACTACAGGAGTATCGATGCCGGGAAGATGATGTTGGAAGCGCTGGAAAGAGAGGACAGCGCCGTCCTGCTGTTGCTTTCCGGAAAATGGGACCAGGGCAGACCTATCATTCAATCAGCGGATATATCGTTTCAGCAGGGGCTGCAAATTGCCCGGGATAATGTGACCATCCCAGGCGAGCATGACTACATTCAGGCCCTGGACAAGCAATATGCGGCCTACAAAAAGCTGTGGCTAAAGCCCATTGTGGGAACGAAATACGAGGGGAATTTAAGGTGGTATTTTGAGGAGATTCATAAGGCCTTCCTGGAACTCAAGGATACAATCCAAAAACTCATCACATTGAATCACCAGACCATGTACAAGACCGCTTCAGAACTCAAGAACCGGGCGCATCGTTCCACCATGCCCGGTATCGTAGCAATCCTGTCCGCCCTCATTTTCACCCTGATATTCAACTATTTCATCAATTTTTACATGGTGAGCCCCATTATCAGAATAACAAAAGGCGTTCACCGTGTTATGGAAACCGGAGAGGCCTTTGATGTAGCCATTGAAACCAAAGATGAATTGTTTGATCTGACCGATTCCATAAGAAAGCTGGCGGCCCGGATTCGATCCGGCGAAAAACTGTCATGAGACCTCAAATCGTACTCCGATATGTCGGATTCGTCCTTCTTTTCAATGCGCTGTTCATGTTCGTCTCCTCAATGCTGTCAGCCTTCTATTCGGACACCGCATTTTTTCCGCTCCTTTACGGGGCAATGATCTCAGCGCTCTTTGGCGTTTTCCCGATGATCTTTGTCCCCTCCACGACAACCATCTCCAATAAGGAAGGGCTGTTTATTGTTATTGTGAGCTGGTTGCTTTCCTGCCTGGCGGGTCTGATGCCCTATGTCCTCTGGGGCGGCGAATTCACGCTGGCCAATGCCTGGTTTGAGAGTGTCTCTGGATTTACGACGACGGGCTCCACCATCCTGACAGATGTGGAAGCTGTCCCGCGCGGGCTCCTGTTCTGGCGCGCGGCAACCCACTGGATCGGTGGAAGCGGCATCATTATATTCGTGCTTTCAGTCCTCCCTTCCATGGGACAGGCCGGTATGATGCTGTACCGGACAGAGATGTCCCCCGTTGCCATGGAGAACTTCAAGTATCGGACCCGAAAGGCGTTGCAGGTCCTGATGGTGGTCTATGTCGGTTTGACAGCACTTGAAACCGTCTCACTTCTGATATGCGGCATGGATCTTTTTGATGCCGTCACACATGCCTTTGCAACGATTGCCACCGGCGGCTTTTCCACAAAAAACCTGAGCATCGCCTATTACAACAGTGTTGCCATAGAGATCGTAACCATGGTCTTTATGGTTCTGTCCGGCATCCATTTCGCTCTCCTGTTCATGGCGATCTCGGGAGCATCGGCTGACCTCTTCAGATCCAGCGTTGTCAGGTATTATCTGGCAGCCCTCCTGATAGGGACGCTGGTGACGATGCTCGATATTCACGGCAGCCCTTATGAGAGCTGGGGCGACGCCCTCCGCTATGCAAGTTTCCAGATCCTCTCTCTGGGAACATCAACAGGTTTTGCCACGGCCGATACCTCATTGTGGCCCCCGCTGGCAACACTGCTGCTGATCTTTTTCACGCTGCAGTGCGCATGCGCGGGATCGACTTCAGGGGGAATCAAAGTGGATCGGATCGTCTTTTTCTGGAAGGCGATGGGCAAAAGGATCAAGGGCGTACAGCATCCCCGGGCCGTGATTACGCCTAAAATGGATAATGTTCCGATCAGTGATGACGTGTTGGAGATGAATCTGCTCTATATCGTACTCTATCTGGCCGTCGTCTTCATTTCGAGCGTCCTGCTGTCCTCGCTCGGCGTGGACTGCCTCTCGGCCTTCACCGGTTCTGCAGCCACCATGGGAAATGTGGGGCCTGGCTTTGGAATGGTAGGTTCCATGAGCAATTTCAGTTCGATTCCGGACGCAGGAAAGTATGTCCTGACGGCCGACATGCTCCTCGGCCGCCTGGAAATATTCGGACTTATCATCTTCTTTATGTCCAAATCATGGAAGTGAGGGACTATCCATACCCGCTGGAAAGGAAATCATCATGAGGACCCTCCATCTGTTCACCATAGGCTTCACAAAAAAACCGGCCGAGACCTTTTTTGGCAGACTGTCCAAGGCCGGCGTGAAACGCGTCATCGACATACGCCTCAACAATATGTCTCAGCTGGCCGGCTTTGCCAAGCGGGATGACCTCAGCTATTTCCTGAAGTCCATCTGCGGCATGGACTATATCCACTTGCCGGAACTGGCCCCCACCCAGGAGATCATGGACGATTTCAAAAAAAAGAAAGGGGGCTGGTCGGCCTACGAAAAAGATTTTCAGGGCCTGTTGAGGGAACGAAAACCCGAACAAATCTTTTCAAAAGACCTCTTTGACAGGGCCTGCCTCCTGTGCAGTGAAGACAGACCGGATCACTGCCACCGACGCCTTGTGGTCGAACACCTGGCCGACAAGTGGGGAGATGTGGAAATCGTCCATCTGTAACACCTCACGCAGCCAACCCTTCACGCCCCTCCTTTCGTAAAGTGGGGGGGTATGGATCATTACGCTACCGGCGTCCGTCGGGCATGAAGCGGTTACCGGCCCCCTGCCCTCCTGTCGGACCGAAGACCGGCTGCCGTCAGGACAAGAAATAGGTATGCGTGGGACACAGCACATGCGGACGTGAAGAGGTGCTGCGGGTCGTGGTGCAGCGGTTGCGGTTCAGTTGCTTGAGCTTGTGCGAATCAAAAAAGCGGATCTGTTTATCGGTAATGGAATGGACAATGGACCAGTGATCCCAGAAAGGACCCCCGATACCGATGAGAATGGCACGTCTTTCACCATTCTCCAGAAACTGCATCATGGCCGTCCAGAACTCATCCAGTGAGGTCTCCGGATGGTGTTTGAAGGGCATATATCGATTTTCTATTCGATCACCCACCACATCCCGAAGCACGCCGCCGATGGTTTTCAGGCCGATGCCCTCCGTTAAAATCCGACCCAGGTGATGGTTCTTTTCCAGATAAACGAGTATCTCCCGAAAAAGATCCTTCGCTTCCTCATCACGGATTCCGTTGATAATCAGGGCCGCGTTTACAATGCTGTATATGGCGCACAACCCATCCAGGGCACCCTGTATGTATGGTTTCATATCATGATATTTTTGCATCGGATATCCAAAACTATCCAGTCAGTAGACGGCCCTGAACAGGGGATGCCGCGCGGCAGCCAGGTGGACGAGTTGACTGGCCACCATACCGTAGGTCAGCCCTGCAGCCTCGGCTGCCAATGCCAGACTGGTGTCCGGGCTGATATCTGCGTTGGGATTGATATCCAGAACATAAAAACGACCACGTCGGCTTCTCATGTCGATGCGCGCATAGTCTCGGCAGTTGAACACGCTGTAAGCCTTCATGGCGACATGCTTCAGTTGTTCATATTCTTTCGCATCCAGCCGGGCAGGGATACGGATTTCTATGGATTCGTAATGGACGGAACCCGGAGTGAACTTGGAATCAAAACTGCACAAACGATCACGCAGGTTGTCAAAGGCCGAATAATCCATCTCAGCCGGCGGGAGCATCCCGACCACGCCGTTCCCCAGGAGGGTGACATGAAATTCACGGCCATCGATGAAATCTTCGATGAGTGCAGGCTGCTTGAGTTCATCGAGCACAAATGCAATCCGAACGGAGAGTTCTTCCGGATTTACTACCACTGCCTCGGGAGCAATGCCCACACTGCAATGCTCAAACGCCGGCTTGACAATGGCCGGGAACTGGTTCCAGCAGTCCGGGGTGTCGGAATCAACAACCTGCCAGGAGGGCGTGGGAATGTGGTGGCAATCCATCAGCGATTTGCATGCCGGTTTATCCCAGCTCAATGCGAGCACTTTTGAGGGGGAGCCGGTATAGGTAAACCCCAAGGATTCCAGGACCGTCGTCACCCGAGCGTCGCTTCTCATGAGTCCGGGCAGCTCTTCACACCAGTTGAATACAATATACTGATCCGGGTTGAAGGGTTCGAGTATCCGATTCAGATCATTATGGCGGACAGGCGCTTCGATAACCCGATGGCCCTGTTCTTCAAGCGCGCTCTTGAGCTGTTCAACGTCATGCAGTGCGGCATCGGCAGCCTCTGGTTCCCAGCATGGATCCAGGTTGTGTAACAACACTACCGGCAGGTCCATTCGCCTCCTCTCAAATTCCATGTTTCGTCAATCCCCGCCCAATTGCCCGCAGTTGTGACACACCTCGTTTTTGCCCTCTCGGGACATGGTGGTCCTGAAACCGAATCATCATGCCCACAGGGGACCTTGTCAAGCGAAAATATTCCCTGATACAGCAATCCGTAACGACTTGGTTGTCTGGAAACATGGCAACAGGCCCGAACAGAGAGCCATACAAGCGGTCAGGAAAATTAGGATTCACAGAAACCCAATTATTCCCTTATTCCCGGTCTCCGGCAGGATTCACCGGCAAAGACCTCTTGGGCTGCCTGGAAACGGGGATAAGCGCCTTGACTATTTTGCAGAATAACGTCACATTATGGTATAAAGAATCGTAATCTGAAGCTATGTGTCCATAAGTCGGATCCAATATAAGCGTCCATTTTTTCGGAGGAAACCTCTATGGAAGGAGGATATATGAGAGCAGCAGGCATCCTATCGTTTCTGTTTTTGTTATTGACTGCAGGGAGTTGGGCCAAAGAACCGCCGGTCAGCGACGATACGGAGGCATGCCTGGAGTGTCATTCCACGATTTACCCGGGCATCCATGAGGACTGGAGAAAAAGCCGCATGGCCAGGGTCAGCCCGGCCATGGCCATGAAAAAGCCCCCGGTGGAACGGCGGGTATCATTTGATGGCATACCCGATTCCCTCAGCAATGTCGTGGTGGGATGTGCAGAATGCCATACGCTGAATTCCAAACAGCACCCGGACAGCTTTAATCACAATGGCTACCCGGTCCATGTTGTGGTAAGCCCGGAGGATTGCGCGACCTGCCATCCTGTGGAAAGAAAGGAATATGACCAGAACTTGATGGCCCATGCCCATGGAAATCTTAAGCGCAATACGGTCTATCAGGCACTGGCCGATTCGGTCAATGACGACCCATCCTTTTATGAGGGAAGCGTATCCTATAGCCCGCCGACTGAGACAACGGAAGCAGAGTCTTGCCTCTTCTGCCACGGCACTGAAGTCAAGAAGACGGGGACCGTAAACAGAGAAACGGATTTCGGCCAGATGTCCTTTCCCATTCTTACGGGGTGGCCCAACCAGGGAGTGGGAAGAATCAATCCGGACGGTTCAAAAGGGGCCTGTACCGCCTGTCACCCACGGCATCAGTTTGATGTGGGGATGGCCAGGAAACCCTATACCTGTGCGGAATGCCATAAAGGTCCTGATGTGCCTGCATATCCCGTTTATTCGGTCAGCAAGCACGGCAACATCTTTTCGTCTCTCGGTAATGCGTCATCCTGGAATTTTGAAGCGGTCCCCTGGACCGTCGGCAGGGACTTTACCGCGCCCACCTGTGCTGCCTGCCATGTGAGCCTTCTCATTTCACAGGATGGCGAGTCGGTAGCCAAGAGAACCCACCGGATGAACGACCGTATCTACAAACGCCTCTTCGGGTTGATCTATGCACACCCCCATCCGGTGTCGCCCGATACCACCGTCATTCGAAACAAGGCCGGACTTCCTCTCCCCACAGAACTGACCGGCGAGACTGTTTCCGGATACCTTATTGATGCAGAAGAGCAGCAATCAAGAAAAGAAAGGATGCAGCAGGTCTGCCTTGCCTGCCACAGCAACACCTGGGTTCAGGGTCATTTTGACCGGCTTGAGAACACCGTCCAGACGACCAACACGATGACCCTGACCGCCACCAGGATTCTCCTTTCTGCATGGGATGCCGGGATTGCCCGGGGGCTTGCCCAGAAGGACAGCATCTTTAACGAGGCCATTGAAAAGATGTGGGTGGAGCAATGGCTGTTCTATGCCAATTCCACCCGACTTGCCTCGGCCATGGCAGGCGCTGATTACGGGGTTTTTGAAAACGGCCGATGGTATCTTTCAAAGAACATCCGGGAGATGCTGGATTGGGTCCATCTTTATCAGCGCAAATAGGGTCACCAGCAGGATTGCCTAAATTTGAACTGTCTGCTATATATATGCAATATCCCCGGCTGCAGCTACCCCGGCTGCAGCCGGAACCATCCCTTTCAAGGAGGAAACCGGCCATGCCGATTTATGAATATGCCTGCCGACGCTGCAAAGGGCAGTTTCAGACCCTGATCATGAGAGTGACCGATGAAAAGGGGCTTGCATGCCCGACCTGTGGAGGCCGCAGGCTGGACCGATTAATTTCCAGGGTCTGCTATCACCAGTCTGAGAAAGACCGTCTGGACAGCTATGATCCGGGCGGCCGCCACAGCGACAGTTTCTACAAGGACAGCAGAAATATCGGTCTTCAGGCCAAAAAGCGTGCGCAGCAGATGGGGGTGGACTTGGGAAGCGCTTTCGAATCCAAGCTGGAAAAACTGAGGACCGATCCGGGCTCTGTTTTGAAAGACAGCGATTGAAAAGCAGGGGCCTGAACCACGGTCACCCATAGAGGGAAAGAGAGTCCCTATGGCTATGGAAGGCGATGTCGTTCTGATTTACCGTCAGGAACAACCGGCCGTTTTTAACGGAAATATCAATGAGTTAAATTAGTGGTTTTCAAAATCTGACCATTTTCTGACATATCAGGCTCGACATAACTGGTCAATCCATCAAGGGCGCTCACTGCGTCCTTTTTCTGTTCCGGCCCCAGGTGAGCGTAGCGCATTGTCATTTGGATATTCTCATGACCCATGAGTTCTTGAATCTCTTTCAGGTTCCGGCCTGCCATTGCAAGATGAGAGGCGAAGGTGTGACGAAGGTCTTTGAAGGTAAAATCATCTATCCCCGCCCTCTTGACCGTTGCATTGAAAGCCCGTTCAATCCTGTTGATCTTGGTTCCGTTTCTGGTGAATACGTGTTCCGAGCTTAACCCCTGTTCCTGCCTTATCTCCCTCAACACCCTTGCAAGATCGTTGTTCACGGGGATCTTTAAAGGTGCTCCAGTCTTTTTTCGCCTGGTGTAGATGATTCCATTTCTGATCTGTTTCCATTTCAAATCCAGAATGACGCCTCTGTCCATCCCTGTATTGATTGCACAAATCACAACCCGCCGGAGATAGGGTAAATGGGAAAGCTCATTCAGGAGGCGTGTTATTTCTTCTTTGCTCAGATAGCGCACCCGTTTGTTGTGCTCTTTCTCAAAAAAGCTATCCTCTCCATCAAAGGGACTTTTCTCTATCATTTTCCACGAAGCGGCTTTTTTGAATAGGTGGTGAATACAGGCTATTTCCCTATTAAGGCTTGATGGTTTCCGCAACCCCCCACGCCTGGTTACTCTTGCCTTTAAGCGGTTATAGTAGGTTTCAAGGTCCAGATAACCGATGCTTGCCAATAGCCTATTCTCCCCCATATACGCCTTGAAATCCCTGAGATAATATTTTTTGGTATGTTTATAATGGGGTTGATTCTTGAAATTCTCCTCATACTTCTTTACAAGTTCTTCCAGGGTCGTTTTGTAGTCCTTCTTAACATCCAAATAACGCTTTTCTGCCATGAGTGAAACCCTTTTTCCGAGTTCCGCCTCGGCCTCTTTGCGCTTCTTGAACATCTGCCTAATCCGCTTACCATGCGGATCCAGGTAATCAATACGCCATGAGACCCCCTTTTTTCCTTCGATCTTGATGATTTTTGACATATCCTATTCACCCCCTTTCTTTAAGTATGCAGTAACCGTCAAGTCACCCCCCTTCTCATGGTTCTTGGGAATTGCCATGAATGCCCCTCTGTCAGTGCATACCATAAGGAGGGAGAAGGTGGTTCTTGGGGAACTGGAGTCGTACTCCTGCTATTTGGTCTAACGATTCCTAATCCAGTCTTCTAATCGTTCGCCCCAAATTACAAATGCACAAAGACCTAAACCCACAAAACCGAAAAAAGAATGACTTGAAACTAATCCCAAAATTCCAATTATGAAAAAAAAGATCGCCGCTGCCACACCGTACCAGGGCAAGTATAAAAGGTTATTGATTCCTTTCTTCGTCCGCTCGTCGATAGCTTCGGAAATTGGGACAAACCCGTGAATCACACCTTCGGATTGTCTCAAGTAATTTGAGTCATATGTATTTTTGACTCTCTTAGATTTTTTAAAATACAGCCACCATATAAGGAAAAACAAACCCTCTCGGAAGAGGACCCCTGCTATTTCGGTTGCCACAGCTTCAATCAACTGAGACGGGAGATTTAGCAAAAGGAGAAAGACAATGACTTCAAGGCCAATGAACCCAAACAGCCGAATCTTTAGATATTGCTGTGCAAGTCGCCTCCCGTTTGGATTCCCGGCCCAAATTCTGCAGCCGACAATAAACCCATACAGGAGTATCAAGGCTACGCCAAAAGTCTCCAAATACGTTATGGTTTCAAATGATGGAAACCGGGAAGAGACGACAGCGGCACCTTCCCAACCTTGTACCAACTGTATCAATGAATACAACGGACCAATAATAGTCAGAGAAACACAAAAGAACAGGAGCCACCCGCCAACTCCTCGCGGCGCAGAGGTAGATGGGCTTTTTGATTTTGTAGCTGAGACAACTTCGCCGGGAGGTTTTTTCAGGTCTTCCTCCTTTTTAGGCTTTACCAAAGCGGCTATATCCTCTTCGGTCAAAACTTCTGCCCTAATGGTCTGGATATCCTCTATCTCAAGAGAAGCCTTTTCATGGGTTTGTGAATTTCCGTCTCTCCTGAAGGCAAGCCAACATATCATCCCAATTACAGCGACTACCAGGCATTGAACCACAAGCATGTTAGCGTCAATTTTTGCATATCTGTGGGGAGGGTGAGTAAGAAAGCTGTAACCCATCCTCAAATCGGTCCCTCTTGTAACCAAGTGAAAGGGTGGAAATAGTACCATCAGGGCGAGAACCCCAGCAGTGATGAATAATACCACTTTCTGCTTGTTTCGCTTAATCGTATGAAATAATTGACTTAAAGGACGTAAAGGAGCGTTTTTGTTCTCATCCTTGCTGATAGCCTTTTCAACAGATAGCTTCGTTTTGGGCTGGGCGTCAATGTAGCCTTTCAGGTAGGCCCTGGCCAATTTCTCAGAGTCCTCTTCCTTTAAAAGGATTTCTGAGGTATCGGTTTCCTTTGTAATCAGAAATCGTTCTTGGCATTTTGGGCACCGTCCGTAAATGCCTTTGTCAGGTATTTTGGAGTCATCAACTCGGTAAGAGGCTTGGCAACCTGGGCAGGTGAGTTTCATTTGACGCCTCCCTTAGTAAGACATCGATATTCATAGCTTTACGTCGACGTCCATTTGGGGCCAAAGAGCACAAAGCATCATGACTCTTTTGGTTATTCCTATCTGTCGTCCATGTCAACCATTTTATCTGTGGAATGAGTCCGCCGCGTCGTCATTTGTGAATTGAAATGGTATTCTCTTTTATAGGGAACAGGTCTTTGAACGGGTATCTTGTCTTGCCTGTTCGTCGCCATCCATTGCCGTTTGTTTTCCATTTGGCATTCTCCCTTCAGTATTTGCCCCATACTGTAAAAAAACCTGTAAGCCCATACTTTAGGTATGCCTTGACCCGCGAACGTCGATTCTGGTGGATTTCGCTGCATCTCTTTAGGGACTACAGAATTGATTAGCCCCGTTCCTCAAAGAGGTCTCACGGCATCGGATACCATAAGATTATATTTCAGATGATCCTTAAGACGCTGTTTAAGCCAATCCAAATATTTTCGGGTAACGTCTTCCGCTTCCTTTTCCTCATCAACGATCTTCAAAAGATAGTGTATGCGTTCGGGTGATTCATTTTCTCCGTACATGTCTTCAAGTATGGGCTCCAATGCCTCTGCCAATAAAATGTCTTCAAGGTTTTGTAACTTCTCTGACATTTCGTAAATCTGATCCAGGACGCTGTTCACCCGGCAAAATCTCCTAATGTCCTCGCCAACAGTCCGTTCTTTGCTCATGCCGCCCCCCCCTTCAAGGTGGGCCACAGACTCAAGGCCCGTGGCCCTGGTGGTTATGCGGTTTCGGCGTGACTCCCGGCTGTTTCGGTCTCTGCCTGCCTACACTTGAACATGTCCTCAGCACGACCGACCAGACCCTTCATGTCGGTTAAGGCAAGTTGATAATACTTTTTATCAATCGCATCGTTAACCTGCCCGATATAGGCATCAATCCCTTTAAAATACTGAATTACCTTGGGTGAGAAAGCGTATGGCGCTTGATATCGCTCATCCTCTCCCCGACGCCTCCTAATTGCATCCCACAATACTTGAGCAGGATTCAATCCTTCAATGCTACATGCGAAGATACTCTCCATAAGCCCAGGAATCCCCCGCTTGCTTAATGCCTCAATGTCGATTTTCCCCGCCGTGGCATCCTTCGCTTCTCCCCCCTTTGCCCAATACTCTTCATTCTTTCTGCTATAGAGTTCACATAAATCGCCTATTACCGCGGCCGTGTTCGTCAACTCATCTTTGTCGTCGTAATCGCAGGCATTCAGCAGACGTTGAACCCTGCTCAGAAAGAAATCCTGATCGTTCAAGATCTCGGAAAACAAATGGTAACTGACGGCTCCGTCGGCAAACCCATCCAGAATATATACCTTTTCTTTCGCTTCGCCCATGATACGCCCTCCTTTCCTAACCCTCTTAATTTATGACTCTAACCGTTCTTCCGGTCTGTCCGCTCCTATCACATCTTCTTTCATCCCTCCTTCCCAAAAAAAGAACGTCCGAAACTCCCTCCGGGTTTGGGCAAACCCGCTTAGATCGTAAGCCGATCGTGGCGTAAGAATTTCGGACGCTCTTTTGAAGCTGCTTGTTGTCGTTGCCCAATTCGAGGGATTAGCCATTGGACCCCCTGTGGTATATCTTTATATATTTCTATATTTCATATGTCAAGAGTTTTTTTTATTGCTATAAATTTTTTAAAAAGTTATAGGGGCGCATGGGAAGAAAGGTTGTCACAACAAGGCTCAATATTGAGCTAATGAAAGCCCTGAAGCACCTTGCCGTCGATACAGACAAGGCCATTAACGATCTTCTTGAAGAGGCCATCGCTGATCTTCTCCAGAAATACAAGGAGGAGTCCGATGAATAATCCCATTCCCGATGTCGGGAAAGTGGGTCAAATAGCCTATTCCGCCATAGGCCGGGAGATCGCCAAAGAGATTGAGAAGGTCTTTGAGGCGAAGGTAAATCCTGAAACACTTAGATCACGGGCTCGAAAAATAAGTGGGTCAATTTACCCATCCCCCATAACCCCCTATCCTGACAACGAAATCCAGGAAAATCAAGATGAACCCGGCTATCAGTGGGATTCCGACAGGCAGCAGTGGAAACCCTCAGCCGCCCGTTTTATGGAGGTCTTGCTTAACACCACGTTAGTTATGAGCCACATATACACATCCACAATGGGCACCCATACAGCGGGTTCTTGAACGCCTCTTTCGGAAATTCCTTCTTTATTGCGCATCCCAAACGATTTCTCTTGACACTTGCTCAAAGAGCAGGGATATTTCTTATTGCGTTAATAAGTTGAACCATCTTTGCGAAAGCAATTAGTTGAAAAAGCATCTCAAAATGTGCCCACCCAAGTCCCGATAGGTCATTTTCGACCTGTTGGGACCTTACACAAAAGACCCCGAAATATTTTCACCCGTGTTCCGATACATTAGTGACCTCGAATGGCAAAAAGGGGGGACGCCATGAAAAAGCTATTTATCTGCACCATGCTCTTTGTTTTTGGTTTGGCTGGAATGTCATATGCCGTCCCGATGTATTACACCTATGAGGGGACGCTTGTCACGATAACCACCACTCCTGGAGGAAGTCCCACTTATATAACCGACCAGGGCATCAATCCTGGGGACAACTTTACCTGGGTATTTTTGATTGATTTTGATCGTCCGGGAGAAAAAACTCGCAATAATGGTGAAACCTATGCAGCGGGGGATTTTTATGCAGACCTTATCTATCATTCGCCATATTTTGAAGCCTTAAATGTGGAATATGATGACGATCCAAACCGTACTGCGGAGTATAACTATGGATGGGTAACACAATATAGCAGCGGTTGGAGATCCGATGTTTATGTTGGTCCAGGCGGCTCGTATTCGCACCTCGATAATTATGGAATCCTGCCTATAAGCATTTATGATTGGGAAGTGGGTCAGGTGTGCGAGGTGGTTTTCACCGTGGTTGACTACTTGGCACTTGAGTCTGCGGCTGGTTATACTACTGGGATACTTACGAGCATTTCAGACACAAACCCATTACCCGGACCAACCCCCGTCTCAATCGATATCAAACCCAGCTCCTGCCCAAACCCACTCAATGTAAAGAGTAAAGGGGTTCTACCGGTTGCGGTTCTCGGCACTGAGGAACTCGACGTTACGACTATCGACCCCGCATCTATCCGCCTGGCAGGGGTAGCACCTATTCGTAGCAATATAGAGGACGTTGGAACTCCAGTTATAGGACCCATAGACCCATGTGATTGCACGACAGAAGCGATTGATGGGTTTCTTGACTTGACACTCAAATTCAATACCCAGGAAATCGTAAGTATACTGGGGGAAGTCGCCGATGGAGACGAATTGGTATTAACCCTTACAGGTGAAACTTACGGTGGGACCCAAATAGCAGGTCAAGACTGTGTGCTTATCCTGAAAAAGGGAAGGGGAAGACATAAATCATGACCGATACTGATCCGAAAGATTATTCATTTATTTTACCTCCCAACCAAAAAACAAGGCACATAGCAGGGACGTTTGATTCTGAAAAGAAAGAACCCCATTATGAAATTGAAATTTCCATCCCGAGGCACGTTCGTGATATGGTTGAAGTAAACCAAATTCTACTTGGGGTGCCTCAAGATTGCCAATGGGGTTGGGATATTTACAACAAATCGTCATGGCCAGCCTTTGTCATTGTAAAAAGGGACGGCGTTCTTGTAAAAATTTCTTGATAATAAGCACGATTAATCGGTTCAACTTAATCGAAAAAAAAGATAAGCATAAGCCCCAAATGAAAGGAGACCGATCAAATGTTACTTCACGCATCTGAGTACTCTGCCCTCAAAGAAACGATCAAGGAATGCAAGGAGCTTGCTGACGAGTTTGGTCTGTCTTTTGCGGATGTGGTCCAGGTCAGACAACTCCTATTCCTTGACTGGGCCACACGAACTTGGTTGAACCGGGATCAGACCCCAACTGACAAATGAACGTCGCCCGACCAAAGGCCACCGCCGTTTTGATAATCGGGAAGTAGCTTAAGGGCCAACCTTGCCGCAAGATACCTTTATCATTATACGTTACACCTTCCACCACAACGGCCTTGGCCGCTTCCGATGGGTACCAACTAAAGGCTGTCGCGGCCTGGCCTCCAAATCCTCATAAAACGAAGAATCCGGTGTAGAGTCGGAAGGGGACAATATCCTTTGTTCAAGCTTTTCCATCGACGGCGTGAGCATCCATTCAAGCTTTTCCATCGGCGGGGTGAGCATCCCTTCAAACTCCTCAAGCCCCGCCTGTTTTGCCATCTCTCGCAGATTATCATCCGGGGAATAGCCAGAGCGTGCCGACAACAGCCCTGGCCTCCGCACTCGCCGTTGAGGGTTAATTGTACGGCCGATAGGCTTAAACCCTGACAGCAGGCCGGAACCGTGTAGCAATCCCCCGCGCCGCCGGGGCCGGGTCAAGTTTCTTTTCTTCGACCGGTCCGAAAACGACCGGGGCTGTCGCGAAGGGGCATATCTGGTTCTTGTTAGTAGCATTGGTTTATCCTCCAATCTATCCCGTGCATACGCGATGGGAATATTATTGTTTATCGTCAACTGTGGATTTCAACTCGCCGGTATCATATTCGTCCATATCGCCGAAATCATCATCACCCCATAGGTCTCTGATGACCCGGTCATGCTCATATTGATACTCGGCTAAATCATCTTGAATTGTGGAAATGGTCCCTCTCCCCCCTTGCCCAACAATTTCATCAAGCCATGGCTTTCGTATCACGAGAGAATGAACCAGCCCCCCGAGGCAGGAAATGGCAGGGTATTGTTCTATTGAGCCTTTTATCGCCGCGTCGGGAGGAAGGTTCTGGATGTGGTTTCGAAGCTTCTGGCAATTCCCGAGATAAAGGACTTTTTCCCCGGAAGTGTCCCGACTCAAGCAGGCTCGAACCGCATTCACCCATATTTCAAAGGCGTTTGATCTTTCATGGTCGCGAGGCGGTGAAAGGGAGAGCCATTTAAAATTCTCCTCATTCCGTTCCATCTCCTGGTTGAAGTCCGTGACGAACGTCTGAAATCGTTCATGATCCCCGTACCAAGACGGGAATAGATCCGGGTGTCGCCCATAACCGTATGTCTCGCGCAATTTCAGGCATTCTGACAACAATTCGTTGACGTTCAAAGCCTCTGCTTCAGCCAATACATGAAGCGTGTCCGCGTCCTTCTCAGTGGCCACAATAGCCGTAAATCCAGGTTTCTCGCCGGGCCAGCCGATACCCCCTGCTATATGGGAATACTCCTGACCGGTCTCAATGTGACGGTAATAGTGGTTTTTCTTAACATGCTGCCGTCCGGTTATCATGGCGATATGCTGGTCGCTCCCTGAAATGGTATTTTTCCTCTTAACCACTTCAATTACACTTTTCGTTTCTGGCATATCAGTCTCCTTGCTGTTTATGACAGGTCAAGCCCTGCGAAAAAGCCACCCTCCGCAAAGGTCAAACACAGTGCATCGGCCCTGTCGGGGGAGCGCTTAAGAAGCTCCCTCATGGTTTCCTTTTTCATGACGCGGATCTTGCCATTGACAACCTCATAGGTCGGTGTAGCAAGTTCTTCAATCAGGAGCTCATCCGGTGGCAACATGGCCCCGGTGTCGGTCCTCAACCACTCTCTGCAGGCCCACCATAATTGATCTCTCAATATTTGAAACTCTCCCAGTTCGGTGCTCTGTGTCGGTGATGAGGCAACCTTTACAGGAATAGCGGAACAACCGGCCCTCTGCATGTGCGGTGCAACCCCGGCACCCACGCCTGTTGCGTCGACGTTGGCGGCGGAAACGCTTCGGCCCTTGTATTCTGAAATTGCCCGGTCGCCGGTCATCACGGTATCAACCCCGCCCCAGGCTATGACTCGTTCCACAAAACCGCCATACCGAAAACAGGCAACATTGGCGTCTGAGCCGAATTCCCCGATATCAAGGCCCATGACAGCGGTGGTATATTCTGGAGGCCTCTCTCCGTGTTCCAGGACATACGCGTCCCATCTTGAACGCGCCCTGGCTATCCATTCCCGGCTGATTAGCTGCTTGCTGCCCTGTGCCGGATACCGGCCCAAAACCATGTAGCTGAAGGCCGGTTCCATGATCTTGTAATGTCCCGGTTTTAGGGAAGGGTACATCTGCCCCGATTGACTTCGGGCCGTCTGGCCTTCCAGGAAGGCGGGAAGCGGGAAGCATTCGCCGTCTATCTGTTCGCCCTCTGCCAATGGCCGGCACCATTCATTGATGCGCCTTATGGTGGTCTCCCTGGTAACAGCGCCCGGTATGGCGTCCCTGCCTGTGGTGACGTTCGGGTGATTGAGGGCCGACAGCTTCACCACGTTTGCCCTTCCGTCCCTAATCATGCGGTACGCCTCGCCCACTTCGGCCCTCGGGTTGAACATGACCAAAAGCCGGGCATGCCCGCCCGACATGCAGGATTCAATCCCCCGGTACACCTCGTCAGGGATCGCGTCCCCTTCATCCAAAATAAATAGTAAGTGTGGACTGTGCTTCCCTGAGAATTTTGCCTCGCGCTGGGCCTCACTGCCGCTCATGGGGATGGTGACGCCGGTAAGGAATGACTGCGCGGACCGGGCAACATGAAGGTTTGTGACCGTATCGCCTTTGAATAAGTCTGGATGTCTTTCAATCGTACCGCCAATTTCCCCCCACAAGAGCTTTTTTAGGTTGCTCTCAGGGGGTGCCGCCGCTGTGTAGACCTGGCTTTCCCGATGGGTCTTGTACCACCAGACCGCAACTCGCGCCGCCCCATGGGTCTTGCCGGTGGCATTGGCGCTCTGTGCAATCGTAACCGGGTGATCCCGGACAGACTCCATCAGTCTCTTGACATCAGCGGTGAAAGTCTCGCCCAAGATACGCTCACCAAACCCGATAGGATCATCCTCATATTGGGTGAACCCTGATTCTTTTGTCTCGAATTCCCGGTCAATCAAATCGCACAACTGATCGAAGAGACCGTCTTTCATTGAGCTTGCTGATGATTGCATTCCTTACCTCCGGGCTCGCCTCGCCAATGGCTGACAAGACCTCCTGTTGGAATTCCTGAACCGCCTTCATGTCATAAAGGGTTGCAAAGATCTCCAACTGCAAACGCAACTGACCCCTTATCTCCGCCATGGCCTTCAGGACCAAATCTCTGGGGTCCTTGAGCTTGTACTCGATAACCGGCTCCTCATCCTTGCCCACCTTTACCGTCTTCTGGGCCTCCAGGATTTGAAGGGCCTCATCGTCACCCCGGCCCCATCTCATGAGCAGGTCAAGGATCTCGTTGGCGTCTTCATTGATCTTCTGAAGCTGCTCCATAGCGTCCAGTTTCCGGTCAACAACCTGCTCCACCTTCTTGGCCGCTATGACCTTTGTGGTTCTTCCCCGGAGTTCGATCAGGCGCTTGCTCACCGCCTGCCTGGAAACACCCAGGGTCCGGGCTATCTCCGCTTGACTTTTGCCCTCGTCAACCAAACGGATCAGTTTAGTATCATTCACTTTCTTGGTTGTCATGTTGCACCTCTGGTTGACATGGTTGACACTTGGTTGAATACGGTTTGGGGTTGTTAAAGACCATTTTTCCGGAACGGCATAACCTACCTGCCGTGACAGGGCACCCTGTTTCATCCCACCCGATACCGGGTATTGTTTTCTTGGGTGAATTACGGCCAATTTCAGGCTGGCCGTTAGCACACCATTCTATTCGGTTGTCAAAGACCCCTATATATCGAAGAGGACAGGCAACTTGAGTTCTTTCACCACATCCCCGGGAGACCTCGCCACGAACGCAAGCCCCCCGGCAGACCTGAACCTTTCGAGGAACCGCTCTTGATGTTCCGACAGCTTGCCCTTACGGGTCTTTACCTCGATTGCCAGCGCCCGGCCCCCCGGCAACACCCCTATGATGTCGCTGACACCCTTCTCGCTCATGGCCCCCTGCCATGCCTTGTAATGGAAAATACCGTGGCTCCTTAACAGATGACGGATACCCTTTGTGATTTCTTTCTCGGTGTCCATATGTTTCAGGTTGTGGGGCCGTTATCCGTTGCACATAGTCAACAGACTGCCTACATCTCAGAGAACAGATCGTGTTCGGACATGCCCAGGTATTCGGATATCCGCTTCCGTATATCAGATCCCGGGACTTGCCAGCCGTTCGCAATCGTGTTGAACATCACCTTGTTTATTCTGAGATCGAAAGCCGCCTGTGTTTGCGAAATACCCAACCGCTTCAATTCCTGCTTGATTGAATCATTCGGTTTCCTGTGCTTAATTGCCATGATGAATCCTCTCATAAAATGTTGATCCTGAAGGGTCCCGAAGTAGAAACTAATGGTATGATAAGGGTTGCTCGACAAACCCCGTAAAGCAACCCCAACAACTATCCATTAGAACCCGAACTAATGACATCTACACCCCTTTTACTCGGAGGTTTCCGCCCCCCGTCTTCGGGTCCATAAATAGTCAATGACATCTTCCTCGAAAAAGAACCGTCTACCGGCCTTCTCTGCGTGCGGCAACCCACCCTTGATCCAGAAGCTGAGCGGCACGCATCTGCCGGATTCTCTGATGGGCAGGTCGAGGCGTTCTGCTAATTCTCTCTCTGACCAAATTTTTTCTAAACTGTCTGGTTTTGAACTCATAAGAGACCTCCTGGTCTGTTAAGGTTTGCAAGTAATGAAGCTGCTCTTGGGTCAAGGTGTCCTTGTGTTTCTCGATGAAACCGGCAACCGCGATTGGAGACGCCCGGATGATTTTTTGGACGCACCTTGAGCAGAGCGCTGTGGGCTTGCCGTTCTCCTGGCCGTAGCAGAAAACACAACACAGGCTTGTTGAATTTTCTGACATTTAGCTAAAGTTTCCTCCAATTCTTGACATATTATGGCAGACTTTCTTTTTTCGCCTTGTAACATATTGATATCTCATGTCTATTTTTGGAATACCTGATAAGCAATCAGGTTCGCGCCATATAATGGCCATCAATGAAAGCTATCACGTCATCAGGTTTAAACCTTACCATCGTTCGCGGCTTGTCGGTTCCGACCCCCGGACATTCCCACCGGACACAAGGAAGCTGGCCTCTCTCTGCTAATTTGTAGACAAGCGGGAGGGAGCACCGGAGGATCTTCTTGACATCTTGTGCGGTTAATAGGTCCATTTTGTCGTCATTTTTCCCGTCACTTGATTTTCTAATCTAACCTGTTGATTCTACTGAATAACGTCAAATTCCCTTAATAGAGAGAAGGAACAAGACCCCCTCTACCCCCCCTTTAGTCGTGTTTACTTAATGATCTCATAGTGTTAACCCCATTTTTCGGGTGACGCCAAAAGTGACGTCATTTTTTCAATGACCGTTGTTTAAGGTCCAGACCTTACCCACTTTGTCCCACCGGATTTCACTGGATCTCATTAAATTTTTTTTCGCATTATCGAAGGCCCACAGACCCGCCCGATGTGCGTTCGTGGCTTTTTTGAGTTCGTAATCCTTCAGCGGCCTTTGTCTGAGAGAGCGCCTGATTTTCTCTTCGAGTTTTGCCGTGGTCGTGTCCGCGTCAATGGGATCATGAAGCTGCCTGACTGCAAACTGCCAGTCACACAATGCGGTCACCTTCCTTACGGTTTCCCCGTCAATCTGTTTGCGATAGTCATTCAATGCGAGGAGGGACATGAGTCTTAATGCGTAGGTGTCGAGGCGTTTCGCATGGATTGAGCGGGGGAGGTTCAAATACCATCCGTCAAAAAGTTCCTGGCCTTCGGAGGTTATGGTCATTTCAAGGTGGTCTCCTGTGGCCCGGAGGATCTCGGAAAGAAGGTCCGCCATTTCCTTTTTTTGATCCTCGGGGATCTTTGCGGGGAAAGAGTATTTTTTCGCACCGGTGCCTGGCACCAACCAAAGCCTGTTGTTAAACCCGATGTCGGTGAAACTGGCATCCCATGTCCGTTCATACGTCTGTATAGTGGACGCGGCCAGCATGGAGAGGAAGGCCCCAGTCAAGTGAATGCCGGTTTTCTTTGTCCAGGATTCGTATTCGTTCGACTCAAAAAGAGTATTGACACACGGGAGGAGTACGCTTGATTCGATTTTGGACTTACCCACAAAGGTCTTGAACTCATCAAAGCACAAAAGGAGGCGGGGAGTTTTTTCGAGGCGCTTCTGGAGACCCTCAGCGCTCCCCACACCCCAGCAAACAGAAAACTCCGTGAGAGTTGACTTGAAAAACTCCACGGTTTTTTTGATCGCTGTTGACTTTCTATCGTCTGCGGATTCCCCGAGGAGTAAAACGAAAAGCCGTGGTTGCGGTGCAATCTCGGAAGCAAGGGTCAAGCGGTCTGCAAGGACATTCCCGAGGCAGGTCAGGAAGGCAAAATAGAAAAAGTGTGCCGGTGCCTCCAAATAATCAGCACATAGCGAAGCAAAACCCCCGGCCAGCCCGGACATGGCATTAGAGGGAAAAATCCCTGTGTCATTGCCCGGAGTTTTCTTCTCCCTAACGTAGCGGATAATATCGGCCAGCTCTTTTGAATTTTGGTCCGCGAGTTCCGGCTTTGGTGGTTTGTTGGTTTGGTTCCAGGAAATAAGGAAATGACGGATCTCTTCATCACTGTGGCCTTTGTTTACCCACCTCCCGGCCAGTTTCAAAGCCATTCGGTGACGCCCCCCCACACCGACCCCTTTTAGTGCCTGCCCCTCCCAGCCTTTGACGTTTCCCGAGAGTAACAATGAACCCTTTTGACGCCGAGTGATCTCCGTATAAAGCGCGTCCAACTCCTTTTGTCGGAAGTTGATACTTGCATCAATTTTATGGTCTGCTACCTGGTCAATTCGCTCCCCGGTGACCGTGAAGAAACGACCCTGGTTGTATACTTCAATCCCATTCTTAGCAGCTCCCCGGCCTGGAAGTTTTCCCTTGAAGAACAGCTTTACGCCGGTTTCCGAAGGCGAGATCTCGGAGTAAGTGTTGAACCGAATCAGATAGGTTTTCGCCCAATCTCGGATCACTCCCGATGTCGGGTTTCTGCAATTATCAAGATCAGCACCGGCAAAAGGATCTTTCTCGGTAAACACAAATCCAACACCACCACGCCTGAGAAGGTTCTTTTTATAATAGGTATAGGCATCCTGAAAACTACTCCACGTTCCCCGATCACTCACCGACCCCGCTCCTCCGGTCTTGGGGTCCACGGGAATCTTGTCGGTTTTCCCGTCCTGTTTGGGGACTGCTCTCCATGCTACCCATTGATTGAGTTGTTTTAGCTCCTGCGGTATCTTTTCAGCATCTACGCTTATGACCTTCATTAATACCCCCGCTGGTCAAAGATCTCTGACTGTTCCACGTCCAGGTAGTCGCCTATCGCCTCCCGGATCTCTGGCGTCGTTATGCTATGCCGGATAGCCTTCGATACCGTCCCCTCATCAAGGCCTGTGGCATAGGCTAAGTCACGTTGAGTCATTCCCTTTTCCAGGAGGAGTGTTTTCAATTTGATGTTTGGTTTTGAAGGGATAGGCCAAAAAAAACCGGGTAACATCGCAAATATCTGTTTGCGTGATTCCCGGTTTCTGCCTTCTTTGCCCGGTTTATGCCCTGGCTGGCTTCTACCTTTTGGGTGCCAACATACTTTCGCCAGCTATGTTGCCACGAATTGTAAAAATTGTAAAAATGGTGCTTCAAAAAAACCCTTGCATTGTGGGCATTTGATGGAGGCGTTCCCCCCTTCCAGAGGAACTTTCAATATTCGGATTTTCATTACACCCTTGGACGGATCTTCTCTTATCTGTGAAAGAATAACCCTTCCACAGTTTGGGCATCGTTGTGAAAACATATGGATTACCTCTAAGTTTGTTCTTCAAAAATAAAACCACTTCATACCTCACAACGGCTTATTTAAGTCAATCTCAACCAACCCCTCCTTCTCATTCCACCGCGGCTCATATTTCCTTCTTTCTGAGTAGTCTATTTGATAGTGGTTGAGAAAGGCATTGGCTGTGATGACGTATATATTGCTTGACTTTCGGGTCACCCGAATAGAATAGGATCGTTCCTGACTCTCCTTTAATGGTTTTATTCCAATACGCTTCCTTTCGCGATCATAAAAGAATATAACTGCTTTACATTCCTTGAAAAACTGCTCGTGACAATCGTGGCTCAAAATTAGTGTTTTCTGAGGGGTGATACTTATAAAAGCACCATGCCTCGCCTGGCTTCCCTTCTTTTTGAATTCTTCAAAGGCCATCATTTTACCTCCATAATTTATTATCAATATCCTATTTGGTTTTCATGAGCCTAATGCTCTGTTGATCTTTAGGATGATAGTCTACCATAATAAGAACCTTTTGTCAAGAGAAAAAATCAACCATATTAAGACTTCTTTTGATGACTAAGAATCTGTCCTATACGATATTTGAGATGATATTGAACTATTGTCCGATCTAGCTGTTGCTGAATCAAGCGGTTACGCTGGGTCTTCATGGGCTTGGTTTTCCTGATGACTATCGGGATGATAGCATGGAACATGGAGGATGTCAAGTAAAAACTTCTCGGAGACGAAGAACTAATGACGGACTTTGATGAATTAGAGAGGTTGATGGGTCTCGATGGGCCTGGCTCTCCCCCAGACAAACAGTTCCTCAAAAACAAAAAGGGTTAGCTGTATCGCTCCCCCCTTTTGCTTGTTTCTGTAACCGACATGGCCCTTAAAGAAAGGATTCCGAGGAAAGCGGGCAGGATTCCCGCTTTGTCGGCCTGCGTTGCCTATCCCCGGAGATTGTAAGCTTTACTGAAAGTCTGCCTGAGAAAATCTGCCAAAATCTGTCATAGATGGTTTTTCTTGCCTATTTTCGTTCTATTGTCTATACTATTACCATCTAAAAGAATACCAATAAAATTCATTTACTTATTTAATTTTAATAGGTTAGGCTATGGCCCAAGAAGGTGATCTTATTTTGATTTACCGTCAGGAACAACCGGCCGTTTTTGCACGGGTCGAGTCCATTGAGCCGGACATCAAAAGGGACTGGTATCATATTACCTTGTTGCTCCTGACCCTACCCACTCAGGTCGTCACATGGATACTCAGAGGGTCCTATATCGAGGGAGAGACATTCACCATGGGCGGCGTGCCGATGCGGCTGGAGCCGGTCAAAAAAACGACCCCGAGAGAAGAAGGGCCGCCAGCTCCCAAGAAGTCCGGAATAAAAAAGGAATCCAAATCAGGGGCAGTCATCCCCTTCAAAAAGCCTTCAGCATAGATTTGCCGGCCTTTGCATGAAACCACCGGCGAACGCCGGCAAACATGGAGTTATAGGGTATCATTCAATGAAAAAAAAGCGAGTCATTGTAATCCGTCTGATCCTTTCCGGCATATTTGCATTTGTTATTTCCCGCCTGTTCTTTGATAACATGTCGACGACAAAAGTCCTCGGTTTAGGCGCTGTCTTGTTCGGTTTCGCCTATCTGTTCGAGTATGTGAGAAACAGAAACAAGGAAGGGAGCTCATAATGAAAGATGTGAAATATGTGTACGCGTTCAACGAAGGCGACGGCAAAAACAAGAAACTCCTCGGCGGAAAGGGCGCCAATCTGTGTGAAATGACCCAGATCGGACTCCCGGTGCCACCCGGATTTGTGATTACCACCGAGGCCTGCCTGGCTTATCTGGATCAAAAAAAGGGGAAAGAAGGGCTTCAACCCGAAGTGATGAAACAGATACGTGAAGCCATGGTACAACTGGAGAAACAAACTGGAAAGGGGTTCGGCAATCCGGCAAACCCCCTGCTGGTATCGGTCAGGTCCGGGGCCGCCATTTCCATGCCCGGCATGATGGACACCATCCTGAATCTCGGGCTCAACGATGAGACGGTTGCCGGTTTTATCCGCCTCACAAAAGACGAACGATTCGTCTATGATCTTTATCGAAGACTCATACAGCTCTTCAGCACCGTGACGTTTCACATGAAGGACGAAGACTTCAACCAGATCTTCAATGAGTTGAAGAGGGAACAGGGCGTACGGGAAGACGTGCAGATGGACGCCGGGTCCCTCAAGACGGCGTGCACCAGGTTCCTTAATCTTTTCAGGGAAAAGACAGGCCATCCCTTTCCCCAGGACCCGTACGAGCAATTGAACCTGGCGGTGGAATCGGTCTTCAAGTCGTGGATGGGAAAACGGGCGGTCGATTACCGAAAGGAATTCAAGATCACCAGGGACATGGCAAACGGTACGGCCGTCAATGTCTGCACCATGGTGTATGGAAACATGGGAAACGACAGCGCCACGGGGGTAGCCTTTACGAGAGATCCGGCCACTGGTGAGAACCGTTTTTTCGGAGAATACATGATCAATGCTCAAGGGGAAGATGTGGTCGCCGGCATCCGCACCCCCGAGCCCATCCGGCAGCTCAGAAGAGATATGCCGAATGTCTATCCGGAATTGGAGAAGCTGCGGCACACGCTGGAGGACCATTACCGCGAGGTACAGGACCTCGAATTTACCATCGAAAAGGGCGAACTCTATTGTCTCCAGACCCGGAATGCCAAGATGAACGCAGCGGCCTTTATCAAGACCTCTGTGGATATGGTAAACGAAGGTCTCATTTCAGAAGAGGAGGCCCTGCTGAGGATCCAGCCGGACATGCTGGAACAGCTCCTCCACCCCCGGCTGGATCCGGACGCCAAGGCCGAGGTCCTGGCCCAGGGACTCCCGGCATCCCCGGGGGCCGCATCCGGCAAGATGGTCTTTGATGCGGACCGGGCCGAGAGCAAGGCGAAACTCGGTGAAAAGGTCATCCTGGTCAGGGAAGAGACCAAGCCCGACGATATCCACGGCTTCTTTGCCTCCCAGGGGATCCTCACCAGCAGGGGCGGCAAGACATCTCATGCGGCCGTGGTGGCAAGGAGCATGGGAAAGCCATGCGTCTCCGGATGCGAGGCCATTATCATCAACGATCTCAACAGGGAGGCGGTCATCTCCGGAGTCGCCCTCAGGGAAGGCGACCTGATCACCATTGACGGGACTACGGGTAATGTCTATCTCGACAAGGTGCCGACGATTGAGCCGGAGTTTGTTGAAGACCTGCTGGTCCTTCTGGAATGGGCGGACGAGATCAGCGACCTCCAGGTCATGGCCAATGCAGACACCCCCGAAGCGGTCTCCAAGGCCAAAAAATACGGGGCTGTAGGCATCGGGCTGTGCCGGACTGAAAGAATGTTCAATCAGCCGGAGAGGCTCCCGGTGGTCCAGGAGATGATCCTGGCCGAGACCGTCCAAAAGAGGGAGGCCGCACTGGACCGACTCCTCCCATTTCAGAAAGAGGACTTCAAGGAGATCTTCCGGCTTATGGACGGAGACCCGGTCACCATCCGCCTGCTGGACCCGCCGATACATGAATTCCTCCCGTCTGCCGAAGAGCTTTCAGACGAGATTAACAAACTGAGGGAGTTAAAACAGACCGTGGACGGCATGGCGGTCCTACCCGATACCCTGAAGATGCTCGATCCTGAACTGCATGAGCGCTACACCACCAACCTGGACGTGATCATCAAGGGGCTGGAAGAACTCAAGACCCGACACCTGGAAGGGCCCATGATCGAATCCAAGGAGGTTATGCTCAGGAAGGTGAAGTCCCTGGCCGAGATCAATCCGATGCTGGGTCATCGGGGTGTCAGGCTCGGGATTACCTATCCGGAAATCTATGCCATGCAGATAAGGGCCATACTCGAGGCCGCGGCCGAGCATATCAAGGAAGGGGGGCGGGTTTCTCCGGAGATCATGATCCCTCAGGTCTGCACATTGGAGGAGTTGAAATGGGTCCACCGCTACGTGACGCAGATAAACAGCGGCGTAGAGAAAAAGTACAAGATCAAGATCCCTTATAAATTCGGGACCATGGTGGAAGTGGTCAGGGCCTGCATGCGGGCAGGGAGAATTGCCGAACTGGCCGAATTCATATCGTTTGGGACCAATGACCTGACCCAGGCCACATTTTCCTTTTCCAGAGAAGACGCTGAAAACAAGTTCCTCCCTCTCTATGAAGAACGTGGGATCCTGCAGCACAATCCCTTTGATGTCCTGGATATCAAGGGCGTGGGCAGACTCATGCGGATCACCATCGAATGGGCCCGCAAGACAAGGCCGGATTTGAAGGTCGGGATCTGCGGCGAGCAGGGGGGACACCCCGACTCCATCCGGTTCTGTCATCATATTAACATGACCTACGTCTCCTGCTCCCCGCCCAGGGTCCCCATTGCCAGATTGGCGGCGGCCCATGCCAAACTCAAGGAGAAGGAATACGTGCTGGATTGACATGAGCCGTAACCGTTCAGGAGGCTTCCCGGCTGCAGTGGGTTTCGCTGTGCCCCCGGTTTATGCCATCCAGATCGACGTCAAATAGGAATGGGTGAAATCGACCATGATAAGGGGCCGGTTCGTTTTGATATCCCACGAGACAAACCAGGCCGGGAGATCATTCAGAACATCCTCTGCGATATTCAATTCCTCAGACACGGCATGGCGGGCCTCCTGCACGGTCCCGGCGATCATCCGGTGCAATTTCAGAGAACGGTCGAGCTCCTTCAGGCGGGGGGAGCTGTGTATCTGCTCCACCGCCTCCTCCCAATGAATCCCGCTGATCTTTCGCCGCAGGACATAGGCGTTGCCCCTGTCACGGATGGTCAGGAGGGCGGGATTGACCGCGAGCCAGGCGTTTTTGATTCGCCAGCCACGCATCTTCGATCCCACCTCACCTAATAAGGTCTCCTTCCTTTTCAGGTCCGGAAGCTGCCTGGCTTGAATGCGTTCGAAGATACAGGGATGGCCGTCGACATCTATTTCCTTCAGACGCGTCGGATCAAACCCCAGATCCAGGAGGTTCCCGATGGTCAGAGGATGCCCGGCGTCTCGGCCCTGCTCCTCCAGCCAGGACGTGAAACTGGGCCTCTGATAATTGGGCAGCCCCTCGATGAAGCGGGCCGGATGCCTCTTCAGCGTCTCGGGCAGCCGGCTCCAGAGTCTTACATCACCCTCCACAAAGTTTGGACCGTTTTCCAGATCGAAGGGAGCATACGACTGGGCAGGCAGACGGGCGATTTCAGGCGCCAGCGTGATCTGTTCAAGGGAATCGCCCCCGGTGTACCCGATCAACGTCTCGATGCGTCGTCTGAAGGCAATGAATTTGGTAACAAAACGGGTAAACATGAAGCGCATGAGGGACGAAGGTTCCTCCTTTTTGATTTCAGCCTCAAAATAGGTCATCAGGGCCGAATGAAGCGCCTTGAACTCGGCGATGGTCCGTCGCACCATGATCTGGTTGTCCTTAAGGTCAATGGTGGTCCGTTTCCGGCTCAGGTGATGCAGCAGCTTCAGGACAGGTCCTTTGAGGTCTTTCCCCTCCATGCCCGGGGGAAGAAAGATCATATAGTAGTGCCGGTCCGCCAGGGTCGAGGCCCCCGCAATGCTCTCGACCGGTCTCCAGGATTGTTTCAGATAGATATCGTACGTCGGATCTTCCTCCGGAATAATGTTGTCTAAAATCCCGACAGCCGATCTCTTGATCAGAAACTCTCTGAAGTGTTTCAGTATCTGAGTGCCCAGGCCCTTTCTCCTGAAGGGCGCCGCCACCTCGACATAGACCAGATAATAGCAGGGAATCGGTTTCCGAAGATACAGCATGTTCAGACGGCCCAGGTTCTCACCGGTCTCTGAGTTCACCTCGATCACCCGGAAGCCGTTATGAGAATCTTCCGGTTTGAGGCGGTTGATCCTGCTCCCGGATACGGTCTCATTGACAAGATCCCAGAGATTGCTGAACAGGTCCGCCACAATAGGCGACTCAGGGGATTTCATGCGCATCCCTTCATCGATCAGGCTGATCAGGCCCAGTCTTTCATTAAGCCCCAGATCTTTCTGCGCGGTGTCTTGCCCTTGCGGGAAATTCCTTTGACGCGATCCTTTTCTCATGATTCATCTCCTGTTCACAGGAGCGGTTATTGTCCAAAAAAAAGGCGGAGCATGTGCTCCGCCTCTTCTTCATATGGTTTTTGCGAAAACACACGCTAAGGCATTCCGGCCCTCCGGCTAAAATAGTAATAAAAATAGTCCATTCGTGTGTGTACCGCGCTCATTCCTTTTCTCCTGTTCTCACTATATCCCCCCTGATCATATTTTGTCAACCACAAAATGTCATCCCCGGCCATCCCGGGAGCAAAAGATACATCCGTATTGCCGCAATGCCGGGAAAGCATCATTTTCCGCCTCTGGCGGTCAACGCCCTCACTGTGAGGATATGCTCGTGCACTTTCCCTTTTTCCGCTGAAGAACCCCTGATGACACATAGACATTTCCTGTTGGAAAGCCCTTGACTTTCCCGTCAGGCAAGGTCAAAGTACCGGCTACAATCCGGATAAAAGCCGTGATCAGGGCCTTGGCGGCCACGGAGATACCCTCAGGTGGTCCGTAGAGGCTTGGGGAAAAACGCCGATCCGGCCTCTCCAGATGACCGACACTATACAATCAAACAGGAGGCGCATATGGCACCTGAAAGCAGCTCCCCTGCCTGGCACGCCATGGAGTCGGATGCTGTCATCCGCGAACAGGGCTCATCTCCCCAGGGTTTGACGGGGGTCGAGGCCGAGGCACGGCTGGCACGGTTCGGTCCCAACACGATCCGGGAAGAAAAACAGGTCTCGGCATGGGAGATCCTCCTCAGACAGCTCATGAGCTTTTTTAATTACGTCCTCTATGCAGCTGCCATCGTGGCCTTTCTGGCCAGAAATTTTGCCGATGCCTCTTTCATTTGCGCCATACTGATCCTCAATACCGCCCTCTCATTCGTCCAGGAATACAAGGCTACCCGCGCCATGCAGTCCCTCAGAACCCTGATCATGGAAAAGATCAAGGTGTTCAGGGATGGATCCGCCCTTGAAGTGGATGTATCGGAAATCGTGCCGGGCGATGTGGTTCCCCTGGAAGAAGGGATGAAAGTCCCTGCCGACGGCCGTCTCCTGGAAGAACACGCCCTTTCCATTGACGAGGCCATGCTGACCGGCGAGTCTGTCCCGGTTGAAAAGATGGTCCGGCCCGCGCCCGGCGACGCGCCCCTGGCCGAGAGGACCAGCATGATGTTTGCCGGGGCCACGGTGGTGAAAGGGACCGGAAGGGCCGTGGTCACGGAAACAGGCATGAACACCGAACTGGGGAAGATCGCCCAGGCCCTTCAGGACTCCGAAACGCCGCCCACCTCCTTTGAACTGGAAGTGGACAAGCTCTCCAAGAACATCACATTCGTCATCTCGGGAATGGTGCTCCTGGTGGCCGTTCTCCTTCTTCTTCATCACCAGATGAAGTGGGCGGACACCATCATTTTCTGCCTAAGCCTTGGGGTGTCGGCCATTCCCGAAAGCCTGCCGGTGGTGCTTTCCTTCACGCTTGCCGTCGGGGCCCAGCAGATGGCTCTCAGGAAGGCTCTGGCCCGCAGGCTGGCGATCGTGGAATCCCTGGGATCGGTGGATGTCATCTGCACGGACAAGACCGGGACCCTTACCCGAAATGAAATGACGGTGCAGGCCCTCTACACGCCCGGACACGACCCCTACTTTGTCACAGGCACCGGCTACGATCCCCGAAACGGCTCGGTGCAATTCCGGCATATGGGCCGCGAACGGCTCAACTACCTTATCAAGAGTCTGGTTCTGTGCAACGACGCCAGAAAAGGCGGAGAGGCCGGATACCTGGGCGACCCCACGGAAATCGCCCTCCTGGTAGTGGCTGAAAAGGCGGGTCTCGAAATCGCCGATCTGCTCCGGCAGTTCCCCCGGCTGGATGAAATCCCCTTCACCAGCGATCGAAAGATGATGACGACCATCCACACGATCCAGGGTCGGCGGATTGCCATTGTCAAAGGAGCGCCTGAGCGGGTCCTTGAGCGATGCACCCGTTGTTGGGCCCATGGTGAGTTCCGGGCCCTCGAAGATGCCATGCGGCAGGAAATCAAGGATACCCTGACGGACATGGAGAACCAGGCCCTTCGGGTCCTGGCAGCAGCCGAGCGTGAGGCGCCCGAAGGTATGCCCCCAGACGAGATAGAGCAGGGGCTGGCCTTTCTGGGCCTTGCCGGGATGATTGACCCGCCCCGGGAAGAGGTCCGGGACGCGGTGCGCACGGCAACCGGCGCCGGGATCAAACCGGTCATGATCACCGGTGACAACGTGGGGACCGCCCGGGCTATCGCCAGGCAGCTCGGCATGGGGCAGAATGCCGTAACCGGAGCGGAGCTGGACGCCATGTCCGATGAGACCCTGGCCCGGAAAGTCGATGACATGGACATCATCGCCCGGGCATCCCCCCTCAACAAGCTGCAGATATTGAAGGCCATCCAGAAGAATAACCACTTTGCAAGCATGACAGGGGACGGGGTCAACGACGCCCCGGCACTCAAGCAGGCCGACGTGGGCGTTGCCATGGGCATGCGCGGGACCGATGCCGCCAAGGAGGCCGCGGGGCTGGTCCTCCTGGACGACAACTACGCCACCATTGTCGCGGCCATCGAAGAAGGCCGCCGCATCTTTGACAACATCCGTAAATTCGTCAACTACCTCCTCACCTGCAACGTGGGGGAAGTGCTGACAGTTTTGTGCGGCGTGATCTGGGGGCTTCAACCCCTCACCGCCATCATGGTCCTGTGGGTGAACATCCTGACCGATGTCGGCCCGGCCATCGCCCTGGGCGTGGATCCCCCCAACCCGGGGATGATGAAGCGTCAGCCCAGAAAACATGACGAACCGATCCTCAATCGCGGACTCATATGGACCACGGTCTTCATCGGTCTCAAAAAGGGGCTTGAAAATTTCGCCGTGTTTCTGCTGGGCTATTATGTCCTGGCCCGGTCCCTGCCCGGTCCCGAACGGCTCGAATATGCGCAGACCATGGCGTTTACAGGGATCGTGGTGTATGCCTTTGCCCGGATCTACATCATCCGGGCCTTCGACACCATCCGTTTCTTCCAGAACCCCTGGCTCATCTATTCCCTGATTTTCGCCGGGGTGGTGCAGCTCTTCATCATCTACTGTCCTGAAGTGAACGACTTCTTCGGTCTTCACATCCTGGATCTCAAGGCCTGGGTCGTGCTGGGGATCCTGGGTGTCTGGGCCAGCACGACCGGGGTCTGGCTCTCCAGGTGGGTGGAATCGTGGGCCGGCCATGTGATCGACACGAGCGGCGTTGAAAAATCATCGGCCGGAAAGGTCAGAGCGTCTCTGGCAAAGTTGAAGGGAGTCCGGTAACTGGATGTTCTCAGGAAGCTGATTGGAACGCATCAATTTGGCAGGCCCTGACAAAGCCTATAGTTTTTTTAACGAAGACCTGATGGAAAGGGCCTCAACAAGGCTGTTTATGTTGAACTGGACCCCGATCCCTCCATCGTCCACTCTCGCGATCCGCCCCGCAATCTTGAGAGGACCCCGGGCGTCCGGGAACGCGAATGTCATTACAACGTCTTGACCGACAGAGAAAGGTATCGAGGTCTGAATATACAGACCGCTCTCACTGATATCCCTTGCAAATTCCCTGTAAATATGTCCTTCGGAAACAAAATCCACCAATGTGGCTAAAGACTTGCGAGGATGACGCCTCTTCTCCTTATTCAGCATCCGCTCAAGCTGCTTCAGCAGGTCTTCCTGTTGTTTCTCAGGCAACTGCGTTACCAGCGATATCAGACGGTCGGTAACCGAAGGTGTTTTCAATGTCTTATCCGGTTTGTCCATCTTTCTCAGCCTGCCCCTGTCAATCAGCTAAGGGTTCGCTCATCTCCTTCATTTATCCGGGCGGCGTCTAAGATAAAAAACCCCACATCTCTGTTCCGAGAAATGGGGTTTGGATGGTTTTTCCAAAACAAGCCTCTTCTTATGGTTGACTGGGGCGCCTTTATGAGAAATTAACATATATTTATCTGAAGAAGCAACTCTTTTTGAGTGATAAGCATCAGGAAGGCATACTTGGCTGTTACCGGTGCAGTACAGATCGTTCATACGCCGGAGGTTCTGTCCGCGATTTCCCCCTGGTATGCGGTCCGGTTTTTGGTCCTCAATAAACTGCACGGCTTTGTGGTGCCGGGGGCCGTTTTTCTGGTGGTCACCGGGACTGAGGCATTATACGCAGACATGGGGCACTTCGGGGCACGTCCCATTCGTCTCACCTGGTTCGGCAGGGTCTTCCCCGCCCTGGGTCTGAATTATTTCGGGCAGGGCGCCCTGCTCCTGAACCGGCCGGGAGCGGCACATCATCCCTTTTATTCAATGGTACCCTCCTGGGCCATGGTTCCGACGGTGCTTCTGGCCACCCTCGCCACCATCATCGCCTCCCAGGCTGTCATCAGCGGCGCCTTTTCCCTGACCCGCCAGGCGATCGAACTGGGATATATGCCCCGGTTAAGTATTCGACATACCTCGGCAACTCAGATCGGCCAGATATATGTGGCCCCGGTCAACTGGATGCTCATGATCTGCACGGTAGCGCTGGTCGCCGGCTTCCAATCCTCCAGCAAGCTCGCTGCGGCATATGGGGTCGCCGTAACGTCCACCATGCTGATTACCACGGCGCTGTTTTTCGTTGTGGCCCGCTATGGATTCATGGAAGATCCTCAGTTGAACAGCGTACTGGCGCTGGCCCGGGGACAGGGTTTGGATATCGATCCGGAAACGGCGAGCTTCTACATCGGCCGTGAAAACCTGGTCCTCGGAGAAAAGCCCACAATGGCGCGATGGCGCGCTAATCTTTTTGTCCTGATGTCGCGGAATGCGGCCAATGCCACCTCTTTTTTCAGCCTGCCGGCGGAGCAGGTGATCGAGGTCGGTGTTCGGATGGAGATCTGATAAATAACCGTAAGCGATGGCAAAGAAAAAACAGGCCGCCGGGGCAGAGAAGCGACGGGCATCATCCACCCTGAAAGGGACATGGTCCTGCGCACAGCCAGGGGCCTGTCCCAGCCGAATATGCCGGACTTCGTCCCCGTTTCAGGCGCGTTCGACCTTGTCCAGATCGGACCGCCCGGGGAGTTCATCGGAGTGAGCTTCAAAGAATTGAATCTCCGAAAAAGATTCTCCCTCGAGCACTGCCGGACCGGTTCCTGATAAACGAATAGATACAGAGGGAAGTGAGTGTCAGGGATTTCCCGGATAACCATCCCCGAGATGGGCCAGTATGGGCTGGTGCAGACGCACGCCAAAGAAATTGCAGTAGGGGGTGCATTTTGAAAGGAGCATGAAGGTAATTTTCTCTCTGATCTCTCCCTGCTCCTCTTCCAATGTGTCAAAATTTCCTCCCCCTTTTGAGATGATCATATCTGCGTTGTTGAGCCGCTCATTCACTTCCTGCGAACAGCGGTGGAGGACCGTTCCCGGGCAGGGCCCGTCGATCCCGTTCCCGACAATTGCTGCGATCTCGTGGATCCCCACGGTGCGCGCCTCATTGACGGTCGCATCATTGAGTGTGGGCACGCTTCTCACGACAAAGGCCATATCCATGTCGCGCTCTTCCCTGATGGTTTCCATCAGGAGCCTGTCAAAGACGATTTCGCCGGCATTATCTCCGAGATAGACAAGGGATTTGCAATCATTCAGCCGTTGCCTGAAATGGAGGTATGCCGCTTCCGGAACAGGGTCTTTCAGCCTCTCTGTGATGGAATTCTCAACATCCGTCGGCCGGTTCCCCATCATGAGGTCAATGGTGTTTCCAAGAATGGCCAGCTTTACGGCCGTATGAATCGGGTCCATGGCCTCTTTCAGGATATTTCTCAGGAAAGGGACCATCTCCATGATCCGCCTGTTCTGAAGGGCCTTTATCTCATAAAAAGGGTCCCTGTTCCCGGTCGCACCTATCATCAGACGCATGACCCCTTCGAGGACTTCGGGACTGGTGACATCCCACGACCGGCCCCTCAATGAAGGCATATCCAGTATCCTCCCATACAATGCCCTTGCAGCATTGTTATCGATCCGCAGTTTCCTCATGGCTGTAATCGCCATGGTCAATATGCAGGGAATGCATTCCGGTTCAATCCGCATCTGCTTCCTTTTCCGCCTTTCTCACTTCACATCCACCTGCAGGCTGTCGTAGTACAACTGATCAAAATCGACTGAACCGTTCACGCCCGTGTCCACTCCGAAGTAGAACACATAGGTCCCCGGGATGCTTCCCGAAAGATTCAGCACGCCCGTTTCCGGGACGCTGAACAACGGACCCTGGTACGTGACAGAAAGGCCGGGGCGCCAGTTCCAGGCTCCCCCCATAACATCGTAGGAATACCAGCCGAAGGGGCTTGAAGCCACGATCCACCAGTCCGCAGGGTATCCTCCCTGTGTCCCTGGATCAAGGGTGATGCTCACAGAGAGGGGCTCAAAGGAGGAAAGGGTTACCGACCCTTTAGAGCCGTTTGCCTGAATGCCGGGAGCGGGGACCTGGGAGGGCAGACCGCCTCCATATTCGCAGGCGCCCCTGTCCACGCCGCTGCCGACCGGGCGGAAATTGCCTTCCAGGTCGTGGCCGGGCACAAGCCCGCCCAGACTCCCCACAGGAAGGCCGCTGTCGACGGCCGGGCTCCCTGCTTGAAGATGACCATCGAAGGTCTCCAGGTTCGAATTCACTACAAGAGGGTCCTGATCCAGATCATGGGCAGCAGGCCCCACATTCGCGATCTTGGCGTTAAAGACCACGTTGTAATCCGTGCTGACCGTGCCGAAGACGGCCGGCTCGAACCAGATGTAACAGGCCCTGTCCGAAGGATCCTGGAATTCAGGGTAGCCCATGAAGATGTTGTTCTGAAGGATGAAGGTTTCCGATCCGTCGCAGTCCCCGCTGTCGCATTCAATAAGGCACAGGCAATCCCCCTGTCCAACGATGGTGGAATTGATCACGGAGACCTGGTTGCCTTTTCTCACGTTGAGGGCCAGTGCGCTGCCCCCGGCCCGGCAGTTGTCCACATGATAGGTAAAGGGCTTTCCGTTAAAAAAACCGCACTGGCTCACCATGAGACTGTTTTCGATCCGGGTCGGCCCATTGACCTTGATCTGATCTCCCGCATTCCCGTAGGCCTGTGTTCTCCTGACCTGGATGCTGGAAGGGGGCAGGCGGACGTACAGCATATCCAGGCCGTCCGATGTGTTGTACCGAAAGATCGCGTCTTCAAAGAACCAGTCCCCGCCCGTCGCGCCCAGGCCCACGCCGTCACCGTAACCGCCGGCCGTCTGCGCCCAGCAGCCGTATGGCTCCCCCTGAGGGTATGTCTCTCCGCAGCCGTTCCATTCGACAGTGAACTTGCGGAAGATAAGGCTCCCGGTGTTGGCGCTCTGTCCGATATCGCCGTCCCATCCGACCCCGCCGTTGCCCGCGATCCTCACGTTCTCTACGGTCCAGTCGGAAAGGCGGCCGGCATGCACCCCGGCCCACGCCAGCCCGTGGATATCCAGGTTGGACAGGAGCACGTGAGAGGAATCCGCCGCGTAGATCCCCACAGGCGCCCAGTCGCCGAAAGGATCCATATCCCTCCTGCAGTGGATGGCTGGATCCGGATGCCCTTCCACACATCCTGAATGGTCCGTGATTTCAAGACACCCGACGACCGCATTGGAGGTCCCGTCAAGACTCAGGATCTGCCAGGGCCTCTCTGCCCCCCACAACTCTGGCGGACTGGCGCACCCCTGCTCCCATCCGACCCCCAGGACGCGTGTAGGATGAGAAGAATCCGGCCCCGAAGGGAGCGGAGGGAGATGGCATTCATAGGCCCCCGCCGCATCGCACCATCCTGTGTTCGGGGCGCCGAAACCCATCCGATAGCTCCCGGAATGGATCAGAAGGGTGTCCCCGCCCTGTATCTTCCAGTTTCCGTAGGCATCCAGTGCCCAGAAGGGATGGGACCAGGCACAGGCCTGGTTGTCGCCCGAGCCTGGATAGGGGGCGTCGGATAATCCCGTGCACTGGCCGGCCGTACCTCCATCTGTCCGCACATAATAGGTCGCCGCCGGACACCGTGCCGTCCATACAAAAACGCAGGCGAACAGAAGTCCCCCAAGAAGAGCAGGCCTCAAACGATTCTCTTTATTCATGACTCCCCTCCTTTGCGGCATGTCTCACCCAATCGCATCGATCCATCAACGGGTTGAGAATGCCGTGAACACTTTTGAATGATTCTCAGGCGTTTTTTGAATGAAATCCACGAAACAGCTACCACTCTCCGGTGTCTCCCAGGCCGACCAGTCGTACAACTACCATGACATGGGTATCGCCGTCCTCCTTTGCTGCGCCCAACTTGAGACCCCAACACTGGCTCTGGTAGCCCACCCACCCGGCGCTTGTGATGGTCTGCCCTGCGTCCATGTCCCTTTGAAGAGAAGCACCGACCGAAAACCCCTGGACAAGGTTTACGCTGGCCCGGAAGTTGAGGTTTGTCTGCCCGTCTTGGGCGTCTTTATAATACTGATAGTTCACCTCGTAGTAATCTGCTATCCCGCCGGCCCGCGGGACAGAAAGGCTCCCGGAAAGGGTTGATCGGGAAAAGGCATGGTCATAGTGATCCCACCCCGCACTTCCCCGAAGGTCAATGAACGAAAAAGGACTCACAATCAGTTCTGCCATGAGCGGGGTAAACGGTCTGTCTTTATCATCCTGTCTGGCAGTGTCGATATCGTAGCCCTGGTACAGCTTGAAGGTGCCCCACTGATTATAGGAGGCCCTCCCCTTTTCGTCTTCATAGCGGGCGTCCAGGAAATTCTCGAGGGCAAAGGCAATCCGGTTCATGCCCTTGTCCTGATCGTCGTCCTGGTAGATCGTATCAAACCACGAACTTTCATATCCGCCCCTTTGAACAGGAGAAAACCAGGGCGTCCCGTCTCCGTTCGTACGGTACCCCCTGTACAGGTAGGTGAGCACCGGAGAGATCTTGTGCCGCACCTTCCTGGCATTAAACCACTCAAGGTCATAGACCCGCTCCGCATTGGTGGCCAGCCTGGCGCCTGCCTCATAGGCCGTCTGGTACTGATTGTCCCTGTTTCCTTGATTGTCATTCGCCCAGAGGCCGTTATAGGTATAACGGAAAGATGGCTCGAACTGGACATAGGGACCTATCCAGAAGGGAAAGTTTAGCTGAGGAGAAATGAAAATGCTGTGACCCTTATCCGCCTCGTCACTCCACACATAGTCGTAATTCGACTCGAGATTGAAAAATACAGGCAGCTTCCTGATCTGCTCGGGCAGGAGAATAAAACCAAGGCCTCCTAACGGTTCCTCAATTTTTTTGTTGTCGGCAGGATCTTCCACCGGCTGATAATAACTGCCGATGCCCTGGAGGCTGTAGGACTCGCCGTCTCGACTGAGCCTGAGTGCGGACCGCCGTGTGGGAGAACGTTTTTCCTCAAACGGACGCCTTGATTGTTTGGACAGATCCTCCCTCGATGAAAACCCCAGGAGCTTCTCTTCAAACTCCCTCAGGTAGTCCTGGTCGCTCACATAATCCGCGTCGAGACGGGCCGACACATCGAGCGGGAGATCCTGGTCAGCCCAACCCCTCAGCCAGTACCGCGTGCGGTTCGTGCGCTGGTAGGGGCTGATCTCCAGGGCGTCCTTATCGTTCATATCTTTTGTTTTTTCCCGGTCCGACAGGATATCGAACTCCAGGACACCCTTTGAATTCACGTCTTCGATGTAACGGAATTCCACGCCCTGCATGTATCCCCGCCTGGTCATGTAGCGGCCATAGAAGGTGGCATCTGTCTGGTCTGAGATTACCCAGTAAAACGGGATCTCGAATTCCCCGCCGTTAAGGGTGGAAAAGCCCACACGGGGAGGAAGCAGGCCGGACTGGCGTTTGGTCTTGGCCGGAAAGATCATGTAGGGGACGTAGATAATGGGGAGGCCCTTCACACGGAATGCAGAGTGTTTGACCACGCCGTAGCCTTCAATAGTCACCTTCACCTCGGACCCGGTAAGGGTCCAGTCGGGATTGGCGCCGTCGCAGGTGGTCAGGGTGCATTCCTTGACGAGATAGGTATCCTCCCCTACCTTCTGCATATGACTGCCCCGAATGTAATAGTGATTGGCCCTCAGGAAAAGAGAGGCCTCCACGATCTCTCCGGTCCGGGTATTGAGATTGAAGGTGCCTTCCCTCCCGGTTACCACGTCCCCCTCTGTCTCCAGCCGCAGGCCGCCCGAGACCGTGGCGATCCCTGTCTTTACGTTGAACTCGGCATACTGCGTGAACAGGGTCTGCCCGGCCTTTGTAATAACGACATCGCCCTCGGCAAGGTAAGTGCCTTCCCTATCATTGTATGTCAGGGACCTGGCAGTGATATTCCAGGGGATCGCGTCATCATCCAGCAAACCTCTCCTCGCCGGCAGGTCCCCCGCAAAGGGGACTCCGGAACTCAGAAGCATGAACAGGACAATCATAGCGCATACGGCAGTGTGTGTTAGGGGGCATCGGGGGCGAATGGTATGGTTCCTCCTTCACGTGTGCTGAGTGGTTCACCCGCCCATTACCACAATGCAGGAGCCATGACAACTTGTATGACATAATATAACAGGTTACGGTCCCCGGATAAGGGAGAATGCGCATTTGAACGCCCAACAGGAGGCTCCACACTCCCCGCTTTTATCTACCGCCAGGCTACCGGTCTGCTTTTCGATAATATGTCATTGCCTCGGGAATCTGGGCCTTGATGCTTTGTATCCGGGTGTCGTCGGCCGGATGGGTGCTTAGAAATTCGGGCGGGGCCGAACCTTTTTTCTGCTGGGACATCCGTTCCCAGAACTGGACCGCCATACGGGGATCATACCCGGCCATGGCCATGAATATCAGGCCGAGACGATCTGCCTCGTTTTCGTGAAGGCGGCTGTAGGGGAGAATAACCCCCACGGAAGCACCCAGGCCGAAGGCGGTCATCCAGAGCTGCCGGGTGGTTTCCGGTTTAGTGGCGAGGGCCGCGGAAAGGGCCATTCCGCCCGTCTGAACGATAAGGCCCTGACTCATCCGCTCATCTCCGTGCCGCGCAACCGCATGGGCAATCTCGTGACCCATCACCACGGCCAGCCCGTTCTCGTCACCGGTTATGGGGAGGATCCCTGAATAGACGACCACCTTGCCGCCCGGCATGCACCAGGCGTTCACTTCAGGACTCTCCACCAGGTTGAATTCCCACCGGTAGTCTTTCAGGGCGTGGGAAAGGTTCTTTTCAGCCATATACTGTTCCACGGCCTTCTGGATTTTGAGCCCGACCCTCTTCACCATCTCTGTCTGTTCCTGATTCGTACTCAGCTTATTTGTCTTCAGAAACGCGTCATACTGCTGAAAACTCATGGACAGCATGGTCGAACTGGGGATCAGGGCCAGTTGTTTGCGGCCCGTCACGGGGACCGTGCTGCACGAGATGAGCAGGAACACCACGAACAGGAACACCTGGACATGATACACAATGGGCTTCACTTTTTTATCCTCCAGCCTCAAAATCGATGCTGTTGATTTTACTCTGAAAATAAGGACACATGGTTCCTTTCCCTTGAGATGAAAACCGTTAAGCCGTGAAAAAGCGCGCAATCTCCCCGGCAAGAGATTCAATGGTATATTCAGGGGAAACCAGACGCACCCTGAGGCCGTTTTCCTCCGCGGTCTTTGCAGTGATGGGCCCGATACACGCTACAGCCACCCCATCCATCCACTCCCGGAGCTGTCTGCCGTCCGCCTTCAACATCTTCACGAAGTTGCTCACCGTTGACGAACTGGTGAAGGTCACCATATGGATGGACCCTTTCATGAACAGGTCTCTGACCCTTGCCGTGTCATGATCCGGGCGTATGGTTTGATAGGCATGCACCACATCCACATGGGCCCCAGCCTCCCGCAACCTTTCGGGCAGGATCTCTCTTGCCTCGGCGGCCCTGGGAATGAGGATTTTCAAACCTTTGATTCCTGCCCGTTTGAAAGATTCCACAACCGCTTCAGCCCGGTACTCATCCGGCATCAGGTCCGGACGGATCCCCAGCCGATGCCACATGTCGCCTGTCTTGGGGCCGATCACGCCGATCCGGATCCCCTTCAGTTCTCGGATATCCTTGCCCAAACATTCGAGCCGATCGAGGAAAAACCTGACCCCGTTGACAGAGGTGAACAGCAGCCAGTCATATTTTTCCAGGGACTGAATCGCCCGGTCGAGGGATTCCCAGCTTTGGGGCGGTCTTACCTCGATGGTCGGGAATTCAATCGTCTCCGCCCCCAGGGCCTCGAGCAGGCGGCGAAACGCGCTGGCCTGTTCCCTGGCCCGGGTGACCACGATCCTTTTGCCGAAAAGGGGTCTTTTTTCAAACCAGTTCAGATTTTCTCTCAGTTGGACCACATGGCCCACAACAATAATGGCAGGAGGCCGGATCTGTTTTTCTTCAGCCAATCGGCCGATATTTTCCAGATTCCCCACCCACGTGGTCTGCGCTGAAGAGGTGCCCCTGCGGATAACGGCTACCGGCGTATCCGGCGGACGCCCGTGGGCCACCAGGTTCTCAGCAATCCTGGGGAGATTTCCCACGCCCATGAGAAACACCAATGTCCCGACCCCTGTCGCCAGCTTATCCCAGTCGATCCCTGATTTATCCTTCAACGGGTTTTCATGGCCGGTGACAAAGGCCACGGTCTGGGTGTAGTCCCGATGGGTCAGGGGGATGCCCGCATAGGCCGGCACCGAGATGGCCGAGGTAACTCCCGGCACAATCTCGAAATCCACGCCCGCCCTGGCCAGTTCCTGGGCCTCTTCGCCTCCTCTCCCGAAAATAAAGGGATCGCCTCCCTTGAGCCGCACCACCGTTTTTCCTTTTCCGGCCCGGTCCACGATGAGATCATTGATCCGGTCCTGCGGCATGGTGTGCGCCCCGCCCTTCTTGCCCGCGTATATCAGTTCGACCTCGTCTCCGGCATAATCCAGGAGGGACCGGTTTGCCAGGTAGTCATAAACAACCACATCCGCCAGAAAAAGGAGCTCTTTCCCCCTTATGGTCAAGAGCCCGGGATCGCCCGGTCCGGCGCCCACCAGATAGACTTTACCCTTCTTTGCAGATGTCATGTGTTGTCACCTTCCATAAGCAAGCGATAGAATTTCATCGGCCCCGGCGTCGAGCAGCCTCCTCGCCAGATGGGTCCCCATCGCTTCTGATTGACCCTTCTCCCCGGTCACATCATCTGCGATCACCTTTGTCCCGTCCAGGGCCGCCACCATGCCGCGCAGATGCAGGTGCGTTCCGTTCAAAGAGGCAAAACCCGCAATGGGAACCTGGCATCCCCCTTCCAACTCCTTCAGGAAGGCCCTTTCGGCACTGACGGCCAATTCCGTCGGCTCATGATTAAGGAACCGAAGGAGGGCCAGGGTCTCTGCATCATCGCGTCTTGCCTCCAGCCCGAGGGCGCCCTGCCCTACCGCCGGCAGGATCTGCTGCAAGGGAATGACCTGGGTAATCCGAGCCGAAAGGCCTAACCGCTTGAGCCCGGCTGCGGCCAGAATGATTGCATGGAGTTCCCCTGACTCAAGCTTCCGGAGCCGGGTATCCACGTTCCCCCTCAGCGGGACCAATTTGAGGTCGGGACGGATATGCAGCAGTTGGGCGCCCCTCCTGAGGCTGCTTGTGCCCACCCGTGCCCGGCCGGGAAGTTGATCAAGCGTCCAGCCCTCCGCAGAAATAAGCGCATCCAAAGGGTCCTCCCTTTCCGGGAAAGCCGCCAGTAAAAGTCCGTCCGGCAATGCCGCGGGCACATCCTTCATGCTGTGGACGGCCAGGTCGACTTTCTCTTCCAGCAGGGCATCCTCGATCTCTTTTACAAAAAGGCCCTTGCCGCCGACCCGGCTCAAGGGTGCATCCAGGATCTTGTCGCCGGTGGTCTTTATGCGGACCAGGTCAACGCGGAGACCGGGATGTTCCGCCTCTGTCTTTTCCTTGACCCATTCACTCTGCCGAAGAGCCAGTTTACTTCCCCGTGTCCCTATCCTGAGGATCATCCCATCTCCAGCCTTATCATGCGGGCAGCAGGAACCGCGCCAGTTCCAGATCATGCGGGGTGGTGACTTTGATATTGCGCTCGGACCCCTCCACAACCATCACGGGAATCCCCAAACGTTCCACCAGGAAGGCATCGTCCGTGGCATCCTCCCACCCCTGGGTCACTGCCATGTTATGGGCCTTCAGGATGTCGGGGTAGCGAAAGACCTGGGGGGTCTGGACCATCCAGATCCGATGTCTTTCATGAGTGCGTACCACCTCACGGCGGTCGTCCACTTCCTTGACCGTCTCCTTTGCAGGGAGCGCCGCAATCACGGCCCGGTGGGTCCCGGCGGCATCCAACACCCGCTTCAGAAGACCCTGGTCGATGACCGGCCGGACCCCGTCGTGGATGAGGACCCGGCCGTATCTCCCTTCTGTGGCCTCAATGCCAAGCCTTACCGAATCCTGGCGACGTTTGCCGCCCGGAACGACCTTTTCGACCTTTGTGAATTCAAATGCCTCAACGATATGCTTCCTGCAATAGGTCACATCGCCGGGTGGCGCCACCAGGACAACGCCGTCTATGTCTTTGCAATCCTGAAAATGTGTCAGGGTGACGGCCAGGATGGGCCTTCCAGCCAGGCTGAGAAACTGCTTGGGTCGTCCGCTTTTCATCCGGATGCCGGATCCTGCAGCCGGTATGACAGCGACGGTGGTAAAGATCGTCTTTTTCATCATGAGGGCTCCAGACTCCCTGTTCCCCCGGTGCCTCACAAAAACAAAAGCAGGCCGGGAGACGCTCAAGCGCCTCGAAACCTGCTCAAGATCATCAACCGTTTTAGCCCTGGGCAGCCTTTCGGGTCTGCTTTTTCAGGCGGTTGATCCGCCGTCTGAGTATATTGGCCTGCTTTCGATGTTTGGTCCCCCGAACCGCTTCCTTTTTTCCCCTGAGCTCCACAATCTTTGTCTTCAGCTCCTTGACGTTCATTGCCTGCTTCGCGACCTTCTTCCTGCCCTTTGCCGGCGTTTCCTCTTCAATGCCGTAATACTCCTTGATGATGGGGAGCAGTTCTTCCTTTTTCATGGCATGGACCCCTGCGACTCCGGGTATCTCCAAAGCCACCTCCCTCAGTTCGATGGCCGTCATTTTGTCCAGGGGCTTCTTGAACTCAGGTGCTTTTACAGCCGGTTCCTCGGCCTTTTCTTCACTGATGGGTTCCGTCTGTTCTTCTACCATTATCGTATCTCCTCGTTGTAATATAGGCGTAAGGCGTGAAGCATCAGAACACCTCAGGCCTGAAACTGTTTTTTACCATACCCGGACGCCCAACTCAACAGAAACTTACAGGCTCATCTACGGGTTGCGGGCGCCCCTGGACCGATACACGGATCATTCCTGGTGCTTTTTCAGGAAAGGCGTCAGGAGATCGATCGGAAAGGGAAAAAGGGTCGTTGTATTGCTCTCCGACGATATCTCCCGCAAGGTCTGGAGATATCTCAACTGCAGGGCCTCCGGGTGCTTCTGGATAATGCCTGCGGCGTCTGCCAGCCGGGTTGCGGCCTGGTATTCCCCCTCGGCATTGATGACCTTGGCCCGCCGCTCCCTCTCGGCCTCGGCCTGCTTGGCCATGGCCCGCTGCATCTCCTGGGGCAGATCGATGTGCTTGACCTCAACCGTCGTCACCTTGATCCCCCAGGGATCGGTATGTTTATCCAGGATGTTCTGGAGTCGCGTATTGATCTTCTCTCTCTCGGCCAGGAGTTCATCCAGTTCCACCTGGCCGCAGACGCTCCGCAGTGTGGTCTGGGCCAGCTGCGAGGTGGCGAACAGATAGTTTTCCACCTCAATCGTGGCATTGGTCGGATCCATCACGCGGAAGTAGATCACGGCATTGACCTTGACCGAGACATTGTCCCGGGTGATGACGTCCTGGGCCGGCACATCCATGGCAACGAGACGGAGGCTCACCTTGACCATCTTATCAACGACCGGGATCAGGATAATCAATCCAGGCCCCTTCATCTTGATCACCCGGCCCAGACGGAAGATCACGCCCCGCTCATATTCCTTCAGGATCTTGATGGCCGAGGCCAGGAACAGGACGATGAGCACAATAGCCAGTATGTAAAACATATGACCCTCCTTTGGTAGTCCGTTGCGCCCTTCTTAGGGTAACGCGACGCAACTGTTTAAATGTCGGTCGACGTGAGGGCCCTTCTGACTGTCAGCATGAGACCCTTGACCCCTGTCACCTCTGCCCTGTCTCCGGGTTCGAGACGGTCTTCCGAAAAGGCCCGCCAGTATTCCCCATGAACAAATATCAGGCCTTCCGGCGCGATCCGTTCCCTGACCTCTCCGATTTCTCCTAAAAGGCCGTCAGTCCCGCCCCTCGGTCTCGCGTGGTAGGCCCTGAACGCCAGGGCTGCCACAACCACAAAGAACCCGCCGACCAGAACAATGGTCGGCAACATCAGCTTGAGAGAGACGCCCACATCTTCAAACAGCATGATAGACCCCAGGGTCAGAGAAATCAATCCCCCGATGGAGAGGATGCCGTAGCTGGCCACTTTGACTTCCGCAATAAAAAATATGATGGCCAGCATAATCAGCAGCAGGCCTGCATAGTTCACCGGCAGGGTCTGGAAGGAGAAAAAAGCCAGGATCAGCGAGATGGCGCCGATCACCCCTGGAAAGATGGCTCCGGGATGGGACAGCTCGAAATACAGCCCGGCCAGACCAATCATCATGAGGATATAGGCAATGTTGGGGTCGCTGATGGTCTTGAGGACCTTGTCCCGGAATCCGGGCTTGTAGTACACCTGTTTCAGGCCGGCCGTCTTGAGGGTGACCTTGCCCTGCGGCATGCTGACTTCTCTGCCGTCCAGATCCTTGATCAGGTGATCCATGTCCTTCACCACCAGATCGACGACCTTTTTCTCCCGCGCCTCGTCCGCGGTGATGGAAACGCTCTCCCGGATCGCCTTTTCCACCCATTCGCCGTTTCTCCCCTTGTCTTCGGCAATCCCGCGGGCATAGGCAGCCATGTCGTTGACCACCTTTTCGGACATGGTCTTTTCAATGTCCTTGCCGCCTGCGGTCACCGGATGGGCCGCCCCGATATTGGTTCCCTCTGCCATGGCCGCCACATGGGCCGCTATCGTAACCATCACGCCGGCCGAGGCAGCGCCGGCCCCTCTGGGACCCACATAGACCACCACCGGGACCGGGGAATTCAAAATGGCCTTGATAATCGAACGCATGGAAGATGCCAGCCCCCCGGGGGTATCCAGTCGGATAATGGCAACGGCCGCACCCTGCTCTTTGGCCCTCTCGAGGCCCCTGATCACGTACATGGCCGTTCCCGGGTTGATCGGGCCTTCCAGTTCGACGATCATGATCTCGCTGCCGGTTGTATCCTGTCCGCAGAGCCCCTGTCCCGGCTGCCAGGCCCAGAAAAGGGAGATCAGCAAGATAATGACCAGACAGGGCGATCGCGATTCAGACATGGCTCTTTACCTCTAATCCAATCCGTTTCATCACCTTCTTGATATCCGCCCAGACCTGGCGCTTTGCCGATGCGTTCCGCAAAAGATAGGCCGGATGGAAGGTGGGCATGAGGGGGATGCCCTCATATGAACGCCACTCACCTCTTTGCTCACCGATCTTGAAATCCTTGCCCATGAGGGCCTGGCCGGCCACCCGGCCCAGCGTGCAGATGACCTCCGGGCCGATAATCCGAAGCTGCTCTCTCAGAAAGGGAATGCACACGTCGATTTCATCCTTTTCCGGATCACGATTCCCGGGAGGACGGCATTTGACCACGTTGCAGATGTACACATCCTCTCGGGTCAGGCCCATGCCGTTTTCGATGATCCGCGTCAGGAGTTTACCGGATTCGCCCACAAAGGGCCTTCCGGCCACATCCTCATCATGCCCCGGCCCTTCACCCACAAAGACCAGTTGGGCGTCGGGAGAACCCTCTCCAAAAACCAGGTTCGTCCGACCCTCGTAGAGCCGGCAACGCCGACAATCGCCGATACGCTCTCTCAGGCTTTTAAGCAAGCCGGCTCGATCCGGCACAGGAGCCTTCTCCCTTTTCTCGCCGGCGTCAGGACCTGCCCACTGCACCGTATCGGCTTCAACCAGCTTTCCGTAGGCCGGGACATGGGACGAGACCGGCGGCGGATCCAGACCCATCTCCCGGCAGGAAACGAGAAGGCCTCTCATATGATAGAATATCGCTCTAATTTCCGCTTCCGTGTCCAAAGCCGGCCTCTCTCAGGGCCCTGGCCCGGTCCAATACCCGGTCGGCCACATCGTCTTTTGTCATCAGCGGCGCGTCCTCCACCCGTCCGTCCCTGTAGATAAATCTGACCCGGTTGGTCTCTGTTTCAAACCCTGCATCGTCCTGTGAAACATCGTTGGCCACAATCATGTCCAGGTTCTTTGTCTTCAGTTTCTTTTCGGCATTGGTCAGCAGGTCTTGCGTCTCTGCGGCAAATCCCACCAGAATGCAGGGGAACGCGGCCTTCGTCTCCCCGAGACGCGCCAGGATATCCGGGTTTTTGATGAGTTCAAGAGAGACGGACTCGGCCCCCTTCTTGATCTTCTGAACGGCACACTCACGGGGCCTGTAATCGGAGACCGCTGCGGCCTTAATGACTATATCACATCCATCTCGGTTTTCAAAAACCAAACGATGCATCTCCTCCGCTGTCTTGACAGGGCGGAACGTAACGCCGCGAGGCGGTTTAAGGGTCGTGGGGCCGCTTACGAGGATGACATCGGCCCCTCTTCGCACAGCCGCTCTGGCCAGGGCATAGCCCATCTTTCCGGAAGAACGGTTGGTGATGTACCTGACCGGGTCGATCGGTTCCACGGTAGGCCCGGCGGAGATGAGGATTTTGCGGCCGGAGAGGTCATGCTCGGACAGGAGAATTCCGGCCTGTTCGACAATCTCAGCCGGTTCCGGCAGTCTGCCCGGGCCATCGGTCCCGCAGGCCAGTTCGCCCTGACCCGGATCAAGAACCGTCATCCCGCGTCTTCTCAGAACGTCGAGATTTTCCTGAACGGCCGGGTTCGTGAACATCCGTTCGTTCATGGAAGGACACACCAGTATCCTGGCGGTGGCGGCGATCACACAGGTGGAGAGGAAATCATCCCCGATGCCATGGGCCATTTTTCCGATAAAATTGGCCGTAGCCGGCGCGATGATGATCAGATCCGCATCCTGGCCCCATCGGATGTGGTCCATGACCGTCCCTTCCTGATCAAACATATCATGGACCACCCGGTTGCCGGAGAGGGCCTCGAAAGTAAGAGGCGTCACAAATCGGGCGGCACTCCGTGTCATGGCAACCCTGACCGACAGCTTCTCCCTGACCAGGAGCCTGACGAGTTCTGCAGCCTTGTATGCGGCGATCCCGCCGGTCACGCCGACAACAACCGCTCTTCCTTTCACATGATCTCCTTTACCGATACGACCTGTTCGGCCGGATTCCATTGGAACATCTTACAGTGCCCTCACAGTCCACAGGGTTGCCGATCATTCCTCCCTTTGTACACTGTGTGAATGAATCCGTCTTTGACGTTCCGTTTGTTCCCGGCATAAGCTGAAAACAATGTGATTGTAGAATAACAAGGCGGTTGTGTCAAGAATTGCAGTGCCCCGACCCCTGCCTTGACAAAATCGCGTCGTACTGACCTTGTTACGGGACCTTCCCGAACCCCGGTGTCTGGACGACCGCATCGGACAGCGGGTCCCGGGCCATCTGAGCCGGCTCAATGGGTTTTATGGACCCTGCTTTCGATTAAACGGCCGGATGGACCCCAATCTATAAGACCGTCTCCGCTTGATATCGGTTCGGAATCATGATACAAGACTCCTCCGTAATGAGCCAATCCTGTATCGCAGACGGTGCAGGAAGGTTCCAGGATCGACCCTGTTATAGACGGATCCTTTTCTGGTTTTTCAGGATCCACCGTGCTTCCGGTCTCCAAAATGCCTATTTCTGTGAACGCCAGACGGGCCATCTTTCTTGGCTTTATCGTCATTATCCTGGTGGGCCTGCTGTTATCGGTCGGGCTTATCCATTATCTGGTTCATCCCTCTAAAACAGGCGGTGCGGATCAGATCTTTGTGGTGCGCGAAGGTGCGAGCCTGAGAGAGGTTCTCGGCGAGCTTGAAAAGAGAGGGATTATTGCCAGCAAGACGTTTCTCCTGCTGTGGAGCAGGCTCACGGGTTACGGCAACCAGATAAAGGCAGGCGAATACCGGCTGAGCAGCAACATGGCGCCCCTCCAGATCCTCCATATTCTTCGCAAGGGGCTCATCCTCCTGCACAGCGTAACCATTCCCGAAGGATTTAACATGCGACAGATTGCCGAGGAACTGGCGGCCAAGGGGCTGGCAGATGCGGCCGAATTCCTGGCCGCTGCAAAAGATCCGGCCATGGTGATCGGATACGGCCTCTCCGGTCCCAGCCTTGAGGGATACCTGTATCCCGACACCTACCGGTTCGCACGGGGCGGGCCCGCGCTGACCATCATCCATGCCATGGTGAAGCGCTTTTTTGAAAAAGTAGCGCCTTTCAGGGAGAGCATAGGCGCCTCGAACATGACTTTGCAGGAAATCGTCACCCTGGCATCACTCATTGAGAAAGAGACCGGCCAAAAAGAGGAAAGGCCTCTCATTGCGAGTGTGTTTCTGAATCGATTGAAAAAAGGAATGCGACTTGAAAGCGACCCGACCGTCATATACGGCATCGAGGACTTCAACGGCAATCTCACCCGGCAGGATCTGAATCGTCCGACCCCATACAATACCTATGTTATCAGGGGGTTGCCTGTCAGCCCGATTGCGAACCCCGGAGAAGAGGCCATCCGGGCTGTCCTCTATCCCTCAAAAACCCATTACCTTTATTTTGTATCGAAAAACGACGGCACCCACCATTTTTCCAGGACCCTGGCAGAACACAACAGGGCCGTCAAAACCTACCAGAAGAAAGGTTCCCGGATGCGAACAGAAATCTCTTGACAGGGTCCCTTGTATACAGTACACAAAGAGCCCGCGGTGCTCGAATTCGTATGGACGCGGGGTAATCTCAAACATATGTTTTTCTTTTTAATTAAAATGGGTCCGGGTTCACAAACCCCGTATTTCCAAATGGGAGTAAGGCTATGGATATCATCGTCTTGATCAAGCAGGTCCCTGATACCACCGAGGTGAAACTGGACCCGAAAACCGGGAACCTCATCAGGGAAGGGATTGAAAGCATTATCAACCCGGACGATCGGCACGCCCTTGAGGCAGCCATAAGCCTGAAACAAGGCCTGGGCGGGAAGGTAACCGCTGTTTCCATGGGGCCGCCGCAGGCTATCGACGCCATATCAGAGGCGCTCGGAATGGGGGCGGACAGAGGGATACTCCTGTCTGACAGGGCCTTTGCCGGGGCCGATACCTGGGCCACATCGTTTACACTGGGAAAGGCCATCGAAAAATTGGGCGGGTATGACCTGATCCTGTGCGGTCGCCAGGCCATTGACGGGGATACGGCCCAGATCGGGCCCCAGGTGGCTGAATACCTGGGCATACCCCAGGTCTCCTACGTATGCGCGATCGAAGAAGCCAAAAAGAAGAGCATGGTGGTGAAACGCCGGCTTGAGGATGGGTATGAGCGGGTGCAGTGCACCCTCCCGGCGCTCATTACCGTGATCGCCGAAATCAACACGCCCCGCTACCCGCTGGTCGGGGAACTGATTGCCGCATGCAGGGAAAAGGCGCCCATATCCATATGGAATGCGGCCGATCTTGGCGTTCAAACGCGTGACGTGGGGATCGAGGGCTCTTTGACCCATGTCATCAGGACCTTCTCCCCCAAGTTCAAGAGAGAGGGCGTGATTTTAAAGGGAGATACCAGAGAGGCGGTCGGCGCCCTGGTCGACAAGCTGAAAGAAAACAGACTTCTGTGAAACGCAGGGTTCAGCGGTTTAGGCGAAAAGTGGCCGATAAGGAGATTGTTATGAAAGATGTGGTTATCGTATCTGCATGCAGAACAGCTATAGGGGCTTTTGGCGGAAGCCTGAAAGACCTGAACGCAGCCGTTATCGGAAGCGTCAGCATGAAAGGGGCGATCCAGCGTGCCGGGATTGACCCGGGAATGATCGATGATGTCCGGTTCGGGAACTGTATCGAACCTGCCGACACCCTGAATGTGGCCCGTGTTGCCGCCCTGATGGCCGGCATTCCGGACCATGTCACCGCTGTAACCATCAACCGCGTCTGCACATCCGCCATGGAGTGCGTCATTTCAGGAATGGCCATGATCCAGGCCGGCATGGCCGACATCGTCCTGGCCGGGGGAACCGAACACATGTCGGGCGTGGCTTACACGGTTCCCGGGGCCCGGTGGGGCTGCAGGCTTCAGGACCATGTCTTTGTGGATACCTTGATCCATTGTCTCCATTGCGGGTCCCATCTGTTGCCGCATCCCGAAGAAGGCCCTGTCAAGGAAGGGATGCCCCTGGAGCTTTTCAAGGGCAAACCCTACATCATGGGGCATACAGCCGAGTTCGTAGCCCAGCTGCACAACATCACCCGCGAAGAAATGGACGAGGTGGCCCTCCGGAGCCACAATAACGCGGAAAGAGCCACCCTGGAGGGGGAGTTCAAGGATGAAATCGTACCGGTCGAGGTACCGCAGCGCAAGAAGCCGCCGATCCTGTTTGACAAGGATGAACACTTCCGTCCGGGCCTCACCATGGAGCAACTGGTCGAACTGCCCCCCGCCTTCATCCCCAAGACCGGCAAGGTCACGGCGGGCAATTCATCGGGCATTAACGACGGGTCCAGCGCCATGGTCATCATGTCTGCGGACAGGGCCAGGGAATTGGGGATCCAGCCCATGGCACGGATACGGGCTGCAGGGCGGGGCGCCTGCCACCCCTCGGTCATGGGTTTGAGCCCGGTCCCTGCGGTCAGGAACCTTCTCGAAAGAAACCCGGTCCTCAAATTGGACGATTTTGAACTGATTGAACTCAACGAGGCATTTGCCGCCCAGTACCTGGGCTGCGAAAAGGAACTGGGGCTCAACAGGGAGATCACCAACGTGAACGGCTCGGGGATCGGACTGGGTCACCCGGTCGGATCAACCGGGGTGCGTATCATGGTCAGTCTTCTCTATGCCATGAAAAAGAGAGGCAAGACCCTGGGGCTGGCTACGCTCTGCGGCGGCGGGGGGGTTTCCATGGCGTGTGCTCTCGAGATGATGTAGTCAAGCGCATCCTGATGTCCATTTTTTTGAGTGCCTCCAGGTATTCCTGGGAACGGTCCAGATAGAAGGCCAGGGCCTTTGAGAAATTCTTTCCCACGAGACCTTCTACAAACAGGAGGCTGATCTCCTTCTGCTGCATCAGGATCGATTGCGAACCCATAAGGATCTGACGCTCTTCATCGGAGAGCGTCCGGATCAATAGGGCCAGCGCGCTTCTGGCCCGGGGCTGATACATCCAGAAATAGAGGAGATCAAGGGCATCGATGATCATGATCTTTTCAAAATCACGGACCTCCCCGCTCTCCGCGAGCCTGAACCTCTCCGGGGAGTTCAGCAGTTCCAGTGTCCGCACTTCAGGGAAAAGCAATTCCAGCCTGGCATAGGTCTCAAAGAGCTGGGCCAGCTTGGTTCTGTAGTCCCTCAAGCGCATACGGATATTCTGATACCGATCCGCCATGCCCTCAACGATCCCGGCTACCAGATCAGATGCTGCCTTGGATATAATCGCCGCCCATTTCTGAAGTATCCCCTCCACACCGGTCACCCCGGCAGCGCCGAGCAGGGTTGCTGCCGCCGCATTGAATCCGACGGCAACAGGGATAGACAAAATGGTTCGAAATAGATTTCCAAAAGCCGCCCCCCTTGGCAGGCCCCGGAACAGATTATGACTCGATATATAGACCCCGTTGACCAGGGCCATGAACGCGTAGAGCGCAACCGGATTCGTTCGCGTGGTAATATCGAAGCCGTGATCAAGGATCAGCGTCTTCGTCACATAGTCAAGGAGCGGGACTGAAAATCCGGTAAAGAGAAGGGAATCCGAGACCCTTTCCCAGTTGACATAATCGCCCCATCTCAAAAGCGGCGAGCGTCGTATCCCACCGCCTCCGAGCACGGACTGAAGAATATTTCTGAGCCCGGTAATCCCGAACCAGATGAACGCTCCGAAGTAGGCCAGGAGCCACCAGTCTTTTGTCAGTGCAAAAGCGGCAAAGGCAGGAACAAACCCGATAAAGGCCTTGAGGCCGTTCTTAAGCCCGGTATTGAGGTATTTCCATGAGATCGGGGCATCCCTCTTTTCCGATGTTGAAGGCTCAAGGGTCAACCCGTTATCCACATAGGCCTGAACACCGCCCAAGGTGACAATATTTCCAGGACGTTCCAGGCGTGTGGTATCTTCCTGAACCACCCAGTCGCTCAATTTGTCCACACCGAACCACCTCAGCAGAGGCAAACGGCGCAAGAACCTGTACAGGGCGTGGACACACCCGTTCGGACTCGAGCGGGGACAAAAGAGTATACGCCTGAGTATGGATATGCTGACCGGGATGATCTCCCGGGAACGCTCTCGGGGGTCCCGGATCGCATTCCGGGCACGACGCGGGAGCGTCTCCTGTATAGCGAGGCCCATCCCGTGAACGCGGGGGGAACGACCTGTGGAGTCACTCCCGATACGGGCCTTCAGGGGGACCCCCTTGTGCAGATCTCTCAGTGTAGCGATATCGTGAAGGATGCTCGTCAGCTTCTGGATCCGGTCATCCCGATCGGGCAGATCGGATGATTCGACGTGCTCGATCGCCTCTCTGATGAGACGTTTCAGATGGATGGCATTGCCCTGATTGATGGCCTGTTGAAGCTGGTTGATCGCTTCGATATGGGCGGTTTTTCCTGCGGCATGGTCCTTGAGGTTGAAGATCTCCAGCCGCGTGATCGTCCCTTCGCAATCGTAAAGCAACTCAATGACGTCCTCCACATGAACGTTGCTCAGATTGAGCGTAATGCGAAACCCTGAACGCAGCCCGGCCAGTCGTCTGATAATTTCGACAGGAGGGAGTTTGAGCATTTCCGGCACATCCGGTCCGTCCTGCGGGATATTCGGGTCAGAAATTCCGGGATTCTTGTCCGGCGCCAGATAGCCCTGGACAATCGTCTCCCAGTCCAGTCGATTCATTTTTTCCACATGATTCCTGAGTTCAAGCCGCTCCGTGGCATCTGCACGGCCGTATTGCTGCCTCAGCCGACCCATGCGGGCCTTCATGGAGGCGAGCATCTTCTGGTGAATCAACCGCGCCAGGTGCAGAAGCGATGCCTGACCCGTCGCGACAAAAGACAGGAATTCCTCTGTCTCAATGGGCGCCACTTCAACGCCATAGGTCTCGGCAAGCGAATGACGGTGCTTGGAGTTGAAGGCTTCCAATACCCTCAGGACATAACGCTTCTGATATTCTGAAACCTTCCTCCCCTCAGCCATGAATGCTGCAACCGGCTCTTCGGCCAGAAAACAGAGGAAATCCTGCGAGTCCGAAAAACCGCGTGGGACCCAGATGATCTGGATGAATTTGTTCCGGAATCTGGCGCCGAACTCGATTCCGATTCGAATATCAATCCCCATGATCCGGGCTGCTTCCAGCAGTTCAACAGCAAATCTGGGTTCAAGATAGTTGTAATACACCACTCTGAGGCGACGGATCCCTTTGATCCAGGCATCCATGATCAGGTGGCTGGACGATTTTCGGCCTTTTGTGTTCGCATCGTGTACATGATCATCAAAGGAGAGCTGATTCCATTCCTCCGGCATCTCCAGAAGGTGGTAGCGCCGCAACTGATCGCGGATAATCCGTGGGTTGCCCGGGACGGCAGTCCTGAAATCGTGAGCAAGTCGAAGCTGTTTCTCGGTGTCCCCGTGGGCCCGTACCAGTTCCTTCATGATCTGCAGCAGCACGCGTGCGGTATTCCTGGGGATAGACCCGCCGGCCGAGTGCAGCACCTCATCGCGCAGGGAAGCGAGTGCAGCCAGGCGGTCATCGACGCCTCCTTCTTCCAGGGATTCAAGGAGATTGATGACCGCAAAGGCAATTCGAAGACCTCTCGATTCGGCCATTTCTTTAATGCCGTGCGGGTGGAGATGGGGATAGACCAGTTTCCTGGCGCTGGTGCGGGCCTCATCCCGGTTGAGCACGTCATTGACGATACGCAACAGCAGATGATCCCGCCTGTCAAAATGAATCTTGTTCATAAGAAGAGCCCGCAATCAAGCGCCCTGACCGGAACCACCTGTGCCCTCAATAGAGGGCTCGGTCGTATCGGCATTGGCCAGGGACAGGGATAGATCAGAAACCGTTCAGCAGTTGTCCATGCTGAATCAGCAACAGGCATGCCAAAAAATACGATAGGGGCAACAATTCCAACCGACCGATCTTTCAACCTTTTTTATGGATGAACCGCATCACGGGCCGTAATCGGCTCTGACAATCGTCAATTATCTTGACACACTGTAAATAAACCACTGCTTCAATTCGTCGCCTTTTCACCGGGTGCCGGGTCGACATGCACAATCACCCGGTCCAGATCCGCCACCTCTTCCGTAAGGCAGCGCTCCACCGTTTTGGCGATCCGGTGACCTTCGAAGACAGTCAGTTGGCCATCCACCACAATATGGGTCTCCATCTGATAGAGGCCCCCTGAAGTCCGGACCCTCAGATCATGCATATCCAGGACGCCGGGCACCCCCCTGGCACAGGCGCTGATGGTGTCCAGGATTTCGGCCGAAGGGGCCGTGTCTGTGAACTCACGAAGGCTTTCCCTGGCCGTATCGAGACCGACTTTAATAATAAAGAAAGACACCAGCAGGGCCGCGTATGCGTCCAGCGCGTGCCAGGACGGCCGGACAAGCGCCCCGGTCACGCCGATCAGGACCGCCACCGACGAGAGGGAGTCCGATCGGTGATGCCATGCATTGGCCACGATCAGCCTGCTCCTGGCGCGCCGGCCGACACGCACCGTATAGTGATAGAGCGCCTCTTTCAAAACGATCGAAACAGCGGCGCCGATCAGAGCCACTTTCGTGGGATGGCATTCGGTGTGCCGGTAGATATTGAGGGAAGCCTCTATCCCAATATAGAGCGCCGTGGCAATCAGGGCCAGGCCCACCATGAAAGAGGCCAGGGTCTCGATCCGGGCGTGGCCGAATTGATGTCGCTCATCCGGCTCCTTTCGCCCTATCCTGAGCCCGACGAGTACGATAATATCCGTGAAGAGATCGGAAACCGAATGGACCGCATCCGCAATGAGCGCCTGGCTGTGCCCGATGATCCCCGCCATAAACTTGAGCGCAATCAACAGCACATTCACCAGTGCCCCCACCAGTGTAACGGTCCTCCCCTCTTTACCGGAAAGCGCTTTCAAATCAGACATGTTTTTTCGCTCAACCCAGGGAAACTACGTGATGATTTCCAGGACCAGCTCGATCTGTCTGCCATCCCCTTCCGGATGCGGTCGGGTCCCTGCACCGTTATCAGGCTCGAACAGCAGAGCAGTTCGACGACCTCTCCCGTCCGGTCGGCGGCTCATACAGCCTCCCCCATCGAATCATCCCCACAGTTGCGGAGGGTTTTCCCGCTCAATACTTCCTCCGGCGAATGATGTTGAACACAAGCCACAGACCGAGCACGCCGGAGATAAGATAACCGATGACCCCCAGTGCGGGAAATCCGAACAGGAGAGGACCGATCCCGGTGGTGATAATCATGGAAGAGCCGATAATCATGGCCGCTATAATAATGCCGAAGGTCAGGCGGTTGGTGATGTTGTCGAGGGTGCTTCTGAGTCCGCCCAGGTTTTCGTGCCTGAAGCCCAGTGTCAATGCACCCCGGTCCGCCTTGTTCATAAGGCTCTCCAGGCGGTTCGGCAGCTCCTTCTGCATGTTCAGGAACTGCGAAAAAGTAAAGCGCAGGCTTCGCCAGAGCGATTCGGGGCTGAAGCGCTCTATTGCCAGGGTGGAGATATATCCCCTGGCTTCATCGACCACGTTGAGATCCGGAAAGATGTGCCGCGCCGTTCCTTCGGCCGTGACCAGGGCCTTGATCATGATAACCAGATCCGGGGCCAACCGCAATCGATAGGTCCGCAACACCTCGGTGATTTCCATCAGCAGTTGGCCGACATTCATCTCCTTGATCGGGCCGGCAAAATGGGAGTCCAGAATGTCGAGGAGTTCCCGCTCAAGCGCCCTTTGATCAATGGATGCCTCGGCATGTCCGACACGTAACAGCCCATGCACCATGCCTTCACCATCCTTTTCCAAAAGGGCCTTCAACAGACCAATAAGCTCGTGGCGATCCCTTTCCGAGAGACGGCCTGTCATCCCCCAGTCCACCAGGCAGATTCGTTCGTCCTCTGTAATCAACACATTGCCCGGATGGGGATCGGCATGGAAAAAACCGTCTTCCAGAATCTGGCGAATTGCGGCCCGCAGTCCCTGCCTGGCCAGGGACTCGGGATCTGCGAGGGTATGGGTCGTGATATCTTTCAGTTTTGTTCCCTGGATATACTCCATAACCAGCATCCGTTCGGTGCAGTATTCTTCATAAACATCAGGGACACGGACTTCCGACGCTTCCCCCGCATAGGTTCGGGCGATCTTCATATTGCGCGCTTCTCTCCTGAAGTCAAGCTCTCTAAGTAGATTCCTCTTGATCAGTTGAACGAGACTGGGCAGATCAAAGCTTTTCAGTTCATCCATCCGCTCATGCAGACGACCCGCCACCATGGCCAGGATATCCAGGTCCGTCTTCATCTTGGCCCGAATGCCGGGCCGCTGCACCTTGACCGCGGCGATACGGCCGTCGCACTTTAAAACGCCCCGGTGCACCTGAGAGATGGAGGCGGCGGCCAGAGGCGCTGCATCGAAAATGGAAAAGGTTTCTTGAAGGGGCCGGCCGGTGCTCTTTTCGACCACTCCCTTCATCTCTGAGATATCCACTGAGGCGACATCATCCTGAAGCTTGCTCAGCTCATGAATCAATAAGGGTGGAAGCAGGTCCGGCCGGAGGCTCATAATCTGACCGAATTTGACAAAGGTGGGGCCCAGCGCTTCACAGGCATGGCGGATCCGCTCAAAGGTCCCCATCCCCTGGTCCATTCTGCTGATTTTTCTGATCAGTTTGATGCCCGGCATATCGAGCCGATCGATCAGGTCCTCAAACCCGTACTTGATGAGGACCACGACGATCTCTTTGAACCGACCGAGACTGGTCAATGTCTTCAGGTCCACCGATGCCTCCTTTCACGACTGCCTGAATGCCCGCATAAAGTCAGGGTCCGGCTTCGGGTTTTCCCCCCGGGGCTCCAGCGGACGGGTCCTCTTCCGATGGAATGATCCCCAGAGCGCGTGCCCGCTTGGTCCATTGGCGGCGGGCCAGCGCCTGCATGTCCGGCTCCACATCGCTCTCGTCCACGACTTCAATCCCCAGCAGTGTCTCCATTACGTCCTCCATGGTAACGATACCCTCAATCCCGCCGTATTCATCGACCACCATGGCAACATATTCGCCCTCACTGAGAAACTGTTCAAAAACAAGGAGCAGGGGCATCGTCTCCGGCACCATCTTAATGCTCCTGCTGAGAGAGGCCAGGGTGGTATGCGGGCGATTTCGAGAGACTTCTAAAATGACATCGTTTGTCAAGACGAAGGAATGGATGTTCTCCGGATCGCCGTCATAGATCGGGATGCGGGAAAAGCGGATCTTGGGATGCCGGCTCGCAACCTCTCCCACCGTCATCTCCGACGGGAGGAGAAAAAGCACAGGCCGCGGGGTCATGACATCCCTCACCTTCAGCTTTCCGACCAGAAGGAGATTTTTCAGGATGCGGGATTCCTGCCTGCTGAACAGGCCCAGCCTCCTTGCCAGATCGGTCATGGCCTGGAGTTCTTCACGACTCACCACAGGGCCCCTCTTTCCACGGGACAGCCAGCGGGTGATTTCCTGAGACAGGATCACCAGGGGATAAACAGAGCAAATGAGGGCCGGCAGGATCCGAACGGCCATGGGCGTCAGCCGCTTCCAGTAAAGGGCCCCAAGGGTCTTGGGTATGATCTCGGAGAGGATCAGTATCAGAAAGGTGAGTATGGCCGAGCTGACGGCCACATATCCGCTCCCGAACACCGCCAGAGACTGGGCGCCCACCCCCGCTGCCCCTACCGTATGGGCAATGGTATTCAGGCTCAGTATCCCTGCAAGGGGGCGATCGATATTTAATTTAAGCTGACGCAGCTTGGCGCCGGTTGCGGGAGATTTCTGCTCCAGGGCCTCGACAAAACTGGGGGTGACAGAAAGGAGTACCGCTTCCAGTATGGAACAGAAGAACGAAACGCCAAGCGCAAGAAACAGATATAAGATAAGCCAGAACATTGCCGGGTGTTTTCCTTTTTCACCTTGGATGGTCAATCCAGCGGGTCCGGCCGGTAGGTCACAGGATCGAAATAGGTTAGGGCCTCACCCACGGTAAAGAGAGAGCCGCATACCACGACAAGGTCCCGGGGGCCGGCCATTTCTGTGGCCCGGGACAGTGCATCGGTCAGCACGGGGACCGTTTCGCCGGGTCTTCCAAAGGGGGCGGCCTTTGCCATCAGGATCTCAGGGTCGGCTGCCCGGGAATAGCGGGGTCTCGTGCAGATCAGGTAATCGGCCAAAGGCACAATCACCCGCATCATCTCGCCGATGGCCTTGTCCGCCATGACCCCGATCACCAGAATCAGCCGCCTGTACCTGAAGCCGGCCCTTATGGAACGGGCCAGCATCCGCAATGCACCCGGATTGTGTGCGCCGTCCAGCAAAATGGTCGGATTCGTCCTCACAACCTGCATCCGTCCTGTCCATACCGTATGTTGCAATCCCCTTCGAATATCCCCCTCAGAGACCACAAACCCCTTTTGGCCCAGCCTTTCAATGATCCCCAGTGAGAGAGCTCCATTGCGCGCCTGCAGGATGCCCTGGAGACCCAGGCGGATCCCCTTGAATCTGAGGTCCAGACCGCTGTAGGAAAGCCCGGAAGAAGTGGTTCGATATCGGATATCCTTTCCCACCCGCCACAGGGGAGCCCCCTTTTCCGCCGCGATGGTTTCTAACGTTCTAACGACAGCCGGCCGGGAAACTGCTGTAACCACATCCACACCTCTCTTGATAATCCCCCCTTTTTCCCGGGCAATATCCACCAAACGGTTTCCGAGGAACTCCTGATGCTCCATGGAGATATTGGTAATCCCGCAAACCAGCGGCGTAATCACGTTGGTGGCATCCAGCCGCCCACCCATGCCCACCTCCATAATCGCCAGATCCGTCTTTTCCCGGGCAAAATAGATGAGAGCCATGGCCGTAGCGGCCTCGAAAAAGGTTGGCGGCGATTCGGGCACGAATGCCCCGCGCAACTCATTGATGAGCCCTGCAGCCGTATCCTGCCTGATTTCTTCACCGTTTATCCTGAATCGTTCGGTGAACCGGACCAGGTGGGGTGAAGAATAGAATCCCACCTTCAGGCCTGCTTCCTTCAGGATGCTCCCGACAAAAGCAGCGACCGAGCCTTTGCCGTTGGTCCCTGCGATGTGGACATACGCCTGGCCTTCATGGGGTTTTCCAAATGCCTTCAACAGGTTCTCGGTCTTCGAGAGCCCGAATTTGATGCCGTATTTCTGAAGGCCGTACAGGTATTTCACTGCGTCCTTATAGGCTGTTTTGGCGGTTTCCATGGTTCTATCCGGGGTGCTTACGGGTTATTTCCTGTTTGTACGGTTAAAGATTTTTTCAATGGTGGCACCGTCATCTGTCAATAGCGGCTTATTCGTTGGTTTTCCGTCATGAAAAACAGGAAGACCTTACCCTGAAACTTACCTTGCTCCAATCTTGGGTGACCACTTTTTACGAGTTTGTCAATCCCTCAGACCTTCTCGAGGGTGGTATATTCGAGATGAAGGAGCTTCCGGCCGACCTCCTTGAAAAACACCTCTACCTTGTTGTCGGCCACAAGCCTGGAGACAACGCCCGTCCCGAACGCAGGGTGCCGGACTTTTTCGCCCTGAGAGAACGGGAGTGCGTTGGTTGCCTTGCTAACACGGACCATTCCCGGCCTTTTCCATCCGCCGCTGTTGTCCTCAGCCGCCGAAATGGAACCGGATTCGTGCGAAAACAGGTGGGCCGGAAGGGCCGCAATAAAAGAAGACAGACCATTCCCGGCCCCATGATACGAAGACCACGCGGGCGGGGACTCCTCCCCCGGATAGGAAATGATCAACCGGTCCCTGGCCCGCGTGGCCGCCACATACATGAGACGCCGCTCTTCTTCCAGGTTAAGGGGGTTGCCGTATGCCATGGGAGAGGGAAAGCGTCCCTCCATGACCCAGATGATAAAAACCACCGGCCATTCAAGACCCTTGGCGGAATGGACCGTTGACAGGGTCAGGGTCTTCTTCCTCTCTCCAGGTTCCACATCTGCGGAACTGGTCGGCGGCTCCAGGACCAGATCATCAAGGAATCCTCTCATCTTCTTGTAACGCAAGGCCATCGGAATCAACTGCTCAAGTTCTTTCTGACGTCGCGGATAGTCGTCAAATCGTTCCTTCAGAATCGGGAGGTAATAGGCCATGACCTCCTCAACAGCCTCCCGGGGCGAGGTCTCTCTCGCCGTCAAACGGGACAGGAGGCTGGCCAGGGCCTTGAGACCCTCTTCCAGTTTCCCGGCCCCCGGCCACGCGGCAAGCCGGTCAGGAGGAATCCGGTTCTTCTTCATCCACTGAATAATCGCCTGGCTCTTCCCCGGACCCACATTCTTCACAAGTCTGAGTATCCGGATCCAGCTGACGGCCTCGTCCCGGTTCACCACGACCCGCATGTGGGCCAGAAAGTCCTTGATGTGGGCGGACTCCAGAAACTTGAAACCCCCATATTTAACATAGGGAATATGCTGGCGGGTCAATTCGGCTTCCAGTTCAAAGGAATGGTATGCGGCACGGAACAGGACCGCAACGTCATCAAGGGACCGGCCCTGGGCCGCCTGCTGCTTGAGATACCGGGAGATCAGTACGGCCTGCCCGTATTCGGTCTTCGTATTGATGACTTTCGGCTTTTCCCCGCCGCTGCGCTTTGTGAAGAGGCATTTTGTGTACTTTTCATCCGCCTGTTCCATCAAGGCGTTGGTCAGGGCGAGAATCGGCTGTGTGGAACGATAGTTCTGCTCCAGCTTGATGATCTTAACCTTCGGAAAAAGAGAGGGGAAATCCAGCATGTTTCTGTAATTGGCCCCCCTGAAGGAGTAAATGGACTGGGAATCGTCTCCCACTACCATGATATTCTGATGCTCATGGGCCAGCCACTTCACGATCTCGGCCTGGATCCCGTTTGTATCCTGGTATTCATCCACCAGGATATGGCCATACTGGAGGCTCAGCTCGCTGCGGACATCCTCGTTTTCCCGCAGGAGCCTCTGAAAGGAGATGATCAGATCATCATAATCCATTAACTGATGGGCCTTCTTATATGTTTCATAGAGCGTTCCCACTTGATCGATCTGGGCTGCCGCCTCCATGAACTGACCATATTCCTCCAGCACAAAGGCCGCTACCGGCGTTTGCAGATTGGCTGCCTTGCTCAGGATATTGGCCAGGGTACCGCGTTTCGGGAACCTTGGGCCCGTTTTGCCCAGTTGAAGCTCCACCACGAGGGACCGGAGAACCTCCTCCATGTCAGACCGGTCCAGGATGGTGAACGAGGCGTCGTACCCGAGGACACCGGCATGTTGTCGAAGCACCCTCAGGGCAAGCGAGTGAAAGGTTCCCCCCGAAACGAACCTGCACCGCTCATCAGAGAGGCCGGCCGCCCGGTCCAGCATTTCCTGGGCGGCCTTCCGCGTAAACGTGAGCAGCAGAATGGATTCAGGGGGGACGCCGGACGCCACCAGACGGGCCACCCGATATACCAGGGTCCGGGTTTTGCCGCTCCCGGCCCCTGCGATCACGAGGATCGGGCCGTCCGGGGCCGTGACGGCCTCCAGTTGGGCAGGATTCAGAACATGTTCGTAGTCGATCCGTTTTGCCAAGGTTTCAAGTCCTTTTACCTTTGATGGTTTCGAAAAAAAAGCGCAATCCGGCGGATCGCTTGTGCCGACAACCGCCTGTTATAATTCGAAATATCTAAATCCCCAAATTCATGAATTCATATAGAAAGGGTTTTTTGCGTGGACATCGTCTTTGATTATCCGCCTGCCACCAGGTAAAGGATATACCCCCCATAACACCCAAGAAGGAGGAAGCCGGCCTTTCGAGTGAGGGTACAGGTCTTCCTCATCATAATCCAGGGCAGAACACCGGTCAGCATCATCACCCCATAGTCCACCAGCATGCCGCTTTGAACCAGACCGCCCGGAATCGGAATCGGTCTCACAAGGGCGGCTGCCCCCAGTACGCTCAGAATATTGAACACGTTGCTCCCCACCAGGTTGCCGATGCTGATATCCATCTCTTTCTTGACGGCAGCGATGACGGAAGTCGCCAGTTCCGGCAGAGACGTGCCAAAGGCCACCATGGTCAGTCCGATGAACTTTTCGCTCACGCCCAGAATGGTCATCATCTTTACCGCCGAATCCACCACGACCTGCGCGCCGATGACTACGCCGGCGATCCCTGCCACAACGATAACAATCTGCCGGCCCCTTGCGGCCGCCGGTCGGACCGATTCCGGGCTGGTTTGCTCGGCATCAGAAGCCCTGTCGGATCCCTGTCTCGATTCTCTGACGGAAATCCAATAATTGAAATAGACATAGAGGATAATTCCGGCCGCCAGGGTCGCCCCCTCGACCCTCCCGAGCACTGAATCAAGCGAGAGCAGGAGGAGGTAGAGGGAAATCCCCAGCATGATCGGTATATCCCTGCGGATGACGGATCGGCGGCACGTCAGGGGATTGAATACCGCGGCCAGACCGAGGATCAGGGCGATATTGCAGATATTGCTCCCGATAACATTGCCCACCGCGATCATGCTCTTGCCCTGAATCGACGAGACAAGGCTGATGACCAGTTCAGGAGCGGAGGTCCCGAATGCAACGACCGTCAGACCGATGAGAATCGGTCGGATGCCGAGGCTGCGCGCCAGGCCTGAAGATCCCTTGACGAGCCATTCTGCGCCATAATACAGCATTGCCAGCCCGATGAGGAAAAAGAGAATAAGGAGGAGGATGGTCTGTCTCCTTTCTTCGAATTTATCTTCCACATGAGACACCCCTGTTCTCCGCAGGACCTGCGGCAAAAGGCTGCCTTCTGCGACCTTCAATAGTCTTTATTCAGGATTTAATCAAGTGGAAACGCCTTCTCTCCGCCCTCCCCGTATCAGCCGTGCATGTTACGACACAGCGAATCAACAAAAGGCAGCAGAAAATCCCCGCAAACACGACACCTGTAAAAGAGTTCCTTTACACATTGACCAGTCCCCTGACAATTGCGTGCCATCCCCTGAACGCACCTGGAGTCTCCATTCCCGGAACTCAATAGATTAAATTCCATAAAATCAAATAATAAGGTCCTGTTGAAGGCAATGGCTTCACCCATGCGTTCTGGCACACATCTTGTAGAATCTAAAAAGACGCTTTCCACCCGGTTGACGGTATGTCGGCCTTCAGGTCCCTGACAAAAAGCGACTCCCTGTGGATTTTTCGGGATCTTCCCGGATGCGCCGCTGACCCAGATTCTCGTCTAAAAAATGCCTGTTAGGTTACATCATCAAGTGAAAGGAGTTTTATATGAAAAAGAGGCGTAAGACAATCGAGGCCATTGTATTGACGGGCTTGCTGCTTGTCTGGGGACAGTCCGGCGCGTTTTGCGGGACAGTCACCACGGATGATCTTCTGAAACGGCTCGAAAACCTGGGCGCCGTCATCCAGGAGCAACAGAAAGAAATCGAGCGGTTGAAGCAGGAACTGATGAACCAGCGAGAATCCATTGAAAAAGGACAGGCGGTTCAAAAAGAGGAAATTCAAAAGGCGGTGAAGGCTGAAACAAAGGAGGCCGAGAAGTCGTGGCGTGAATGGGTTCCCAAATGGGTCCAGAAGATCAAGATCTCCGGTGACTTGAGGCTCAGGTACGAGAGACTCTGGGACAGGGGGATGTTGAATCAGGACGGCGCCCCGGCGAAACAGGACCCGCGGGACCGTGGCAGGGTCCGGGTAAGACTCTATCTGGATGCCCCTGTCACCGATGAGATCGACACCCATGTCATGGTCAGTACCAACATGTCCACCCACCAGGAGGCGACCACGAGCAATGCAACCTTTGGGGAGGACTTCAATGATAAGGGAATTTACCTCGCCAGGGCCTATGCCGAATACCGGCCAAACTGGCTCAAGGGACTGGGAGTCGGCGCCGGCAAGTTCAAGAAGAACTTTTTTAACACGGACATCATGTGGGATCCGGATGTAAATCCCGAAGGTGCTTTTGAGTACTACAGGTATACAGGATCCAAAACCTTTCACCCTTTTGTCTATCTGAGTCAGATGGTGGTCAATGAAAACAACCGAACGCCGGATGCCATGCTCTATCTCAGCCAGGCCGGGTTTGAATGGAACATCGGCCCGGTCAAATGGACCCTGGCAGGGAGTTACTACAGTTGGAGCAATCTCGCGGGCACAGAGTGGATGGGCTCGGGCGAGTATAACTCGGGCGGCGGGAACACCTTTGTGGCGGACAGCGCAGGGAATATCCGGTATAAATACGATTACAAACTCTGGGAAGGGATTTCATTCGTCGATTTCAACCTGGGACCCTTTCCTGTGCAACTCAGTCTTGACTATGTTTACAACGCAGCCGACGGTGTCCCCGGTGATGAGGATTCAGCCTATTATGGCTCCTTCAAAATCGGAAGGGACAAAAACAGGGGGGACTATTGTCTCTACTATAAATACGCCTACATCGAGCAGAATGCTGTTGTGGGGGCACTGAACGACCAGGATTTTTATGGCGCCAACCGTAAGGGGCACAAGGTGGCCGTCCACTACTGGCCCTTCAGAAATACGCTCCTGCGGGCGGTCTTTTTCTATACAGACCCGGTATCCACATGGCAGAAGGAGGGCAATCCCCTCTGGAACGCCGACCGGTACAAGATGCATGAAGACAGGCTGCAGATGGACTTCATTTTCAAATTTTGACGGTCTCGTAAAAAGCTATCTGATGCCGTGAGCGGCACCATAACCGGAAATAACTAAAGCATGTCAAGATGTTATGCTTTAGTTATTTGAAAGTCGAAAATGCTTTCTTTTCGTCATTCCGGCGGAAGCCGGAATCCAGTGTTCTCAAACACTTATGAAACCTCTGGACCCCGTCCCGCCATTTGGCGGGATTCAGCGGGGTGACGCTTTTTACGAAGTCGGCAATTTTAGGAGGCCTTCCCGGATGCAGGGTTCAAAGGGCGAGCGGTTTAACGTTACGCGGATCCTGCAGATTTCCGGTCTCTGCCCGGCAGTCTTCTCACCCTGTCAGAAAGATCAATAAGGGGACTACAACCGCAGCCATGGCGGCGATCAGCAGGGCAACCGGCAGCAGAAACGCAATGATGACTCTGAGGTAGGAGACGCCGTGTATTTCACGCAGTCCAACCACCTGGATAACGAGCTGCCAGATCCCACCGATCCAGCTCCCGATAACCGGTATCAGTTCCCACACCTGGGCCGCCTGGGAATAGGACACGACCCTGAAGGTGGCCTCGAACCCGTTCTTTCCTCCTCTCACCACAAGGAGCAGGAGGTGCAGGATGGCACTGTAGATGAACATGCCGAGCGTCACGCAGACCGGGACGGCCACCACCAGGATCAGAAAGATCAGACCGGCGCTCACCTGTCCCAGGACCGCCGCCCCGAAGGGAAAAAGGCCGCCCGAGATCATGATCACCGGCCAGAAGAGCCCGAACATGTTGCCCACTGCGCCCACCAGGAGACCGAAGGCCAGGGGTTCTCTCAGGCCCCCGTTGAAGGTCAATCTCCGGAAAAAGGCGGCGGGAGAAAACAGCACCCCTTTAAAGGTAAGATATATGGCCCGGACAAAGCCATTCCCGGAACGGTTTTCCCACGGGGCCCCATTCCGCTCTGACCCCGTTTGCGATTCCTGTGCGGTTGCACGGAAGCCCTCGTCTCCAGGGAATTCCCCGGCAATGGGCACGGTTCCCCTGTTTGATCGGGATATCTCGAACTTCTGCCGGCAGCGGGGGCAGATCGCCCACCTTGCCCGTTCAGGTATCATCTGCTCTGAGGTCTTCTTTGAAAAACCACAGAAGGGACAGACTAATTCCACGGCCATTTTTTGTCTCCTTCACCTGCTTTTTTGAGCCGGCTCAGTTCCTTTTTTTCAGACCACCGCCTGAGTCTTCCGGCAAACCCGCCGGTAGAAGATCGTTCGAGGGCCTGGCTCCTGAGTTCAAAGCCTTCTTCGGTCTCCAGGGCCGCCTGCAGGCATGCCTGCCTTCGGGGACACCCGAAACAGGCCGGGACGATTTCCCTCAGGCCCTCCTTTCCCATGGGAAAGACCTTATCCAAAACGCCGAAGCAATCTTTGTGGGAATCTCGCATCAGAGACCTTGAGATGACCTTTCCAGATTGACCATTCAATAAATCCCTGAACAGCCAGCAGCATCGGCCGCACTATACACCATTATCCGGAACGAATAAACCCTATTCGCAACGCTTTCGTCATCTGAGAGTATGGGAAAAGACGCCTGGATTTCTGAAAACGTAATTCCGTTGACATCGAACCGTTTGACATCTATAATTATTTTTCATGCAGAGGAATAATCGAGTCTACCTTATACGGCATGGCCAGGTGGTGGGGTATGAGCGCTTCCCCGTGTATGGTCACACCGACGTGGATCTGACCGATGTGGGCATCCTCCAGATGAAACAAATGGCTGAACGCCTCCGTCTCACCGAACCCGCGGCTGTCTACTCGAGTGATCTGACCCGATCCGTGACCGGTGCACGCATCATAGCACGCCATCACGATGTGCCGCTTTATTTGTTGCCCGAACTGCGGGAGATGCGATTCGGCGACTGGGAAGGCCTGACTCTGACCGAGATTCGAACGCGTTTTCCAGAGGAGCTGCAAAAACGACAGGATGATCTGTTAAACTACAGGGCCCCGGGCAACGGGGAATCCGTTGCCGACCTGGCCGCGAGAATCGAAACGGTCTTTGAGGATATCCGTGCACAGCAAAAGGGGAATGACATTGTCATCGCAGGCCATGGCGCCGTCAATCGCGTCATTCTGTGCAGGGCACTGGGTCTAAACATCGGTCACATGTTCAGTATCCACCAGGCGTATGGCTGTCTTAACATCATCGACTATTTTCCCGACACCACACTGGTGAGGCTGATGAACGGGTGAGAGACCTTTCTCTCCAGGCCTGGGAAAGCAAGCCGGAGCGATCCCTGTCTGTCCGTGGAAACGCCCGGCTTTATCAGGTCTGTGGGCCCTCACAGCAAAAGACACTGCGGGATTCACTGTAGAAATAACGCAACAGGTAAGCGAATGGGCTATTCCGAGCAAGCGGCCGGCAGCCGGCAACTCACCTCGACCCAGGAAAATGTCCTGGATATCCTGGCCAGGGCTTCATCCCTCAAGGAACTCGGGCTGAACATTGAAGCTGTCACTGAATACAAAAGACTCCTGACAACCCAGTGCCCGCCCACAAAGATCGTTCCCGGACTCGTTAGCTGCCTCGCCAAAACAAATTCATCCGCCAACGTCGTCCGTCAGATAGAGGAAATGACCGACCAGGGCGGCATGAACGGGTTCAGGCTGGGCCAGTTCAGGGTTTGCATTGGGGTTGAGATGGAAAAAAGGGGGGATAAGGATCTCGCCCTCGATCTCTACAAGGCCGCTCTGCAAACCGATCCGGACAACAGCCAGCTAAGGGAAAAGATTGACCGGTTGAGCCCGAAATCTGCCTTCACGTCACGATACGCCTATCTCCTTCAGAACAACCTGGTCACTGCGGACAAGTTGCAGAAGGCCTTCTCTCTATCCAAAAACGCAAACAGGAGCGTCGAATCCGTTCTCATGAAGGAGTTCCAGATTCCCAAGGCGGAAATTGGGAAATCGCTTTCTCTGTTTTACGGATGCCCCTTCAAAACCTTCGATCCCGAAGTTCCCGTCCCTGTAGAACTGATCGGCAGCCTGAGAAAGCCCTTTCTGTTGCACGATATGTGGGTGCCTCTGGGCTGGACCCGGAAGGGGGTGGAGATACTCATTGACGACCCCGGCGATCTCAGAAAAACAGGACTCATCAGGGGGCTCACAAAGACAAAGCGAATCTATTTTTCTGTCGCGATCAAAGAGGATATCGAGGCTTTCATCCGGTATTTCTTTGATACAAAGACGGGAGATTCCATAACGGATATGATCAACGAACTCGATCTGATCCCGGATATTTCTTTTGAAGAAGACAAAGAAGCGACTGAGATGGAAATGGAGGAGCAGATCGATGAATCTTCAAGCCAGGTGGTCAGGCTTGTGGATCAGGTCATTGTCACGGCCCTTCGAAAAAATGCCTCGGATATCCATGTTGAGCCGTCGCCGGTAACCAACAAGACCGCGATCCGTCTTCGATTGGACGGGGTGTGCCAGGAGTATTTACAGGTCCCCAACTCCATGGCAAGGGGTGTTCTCTCCAGGTTGAAGATCATGGCCGGTTTGGATATCGCTGAAAGACGCCTTCCCCAGGACGGCAAGATCAAATTCAGGCGCAAGGGGATCCCCCGCCTTGACCTCCGCCTGGCCACCCTGCCCACAGCAGGGGGGCACGAGGATGCGGTATTGAGGCTTCTGCCCGCGTCCGGAGCACTGAAACTGGAAGACATGGGGCTGAGCGACCGTAACATGACGGTCATGAAGAAGATCCTTGCCCAGGCCTATGGGCTCATACTGGTGGTGGGACCGACAGGCTCCGGCAAGACGACGACCCTCCATTCGGCCCTGGATACCATCAACAATCCCGGGGTGAAGATATGGACCGCGGAAGACCCGGTTGAAATCACCCAGCCGGGGCTGCGGCAGGTGGAAGTCAAGCCCAGGATCGGTCTTGACTTTGCAAGGGTCATGCGCGCGTTCCTGCGGGCAGACCCCGATGTCATCATGATCGGCGAAATGCGCGACGATGAAACGGCCTCCATTGGAATAGAGGCCTCGCTGACCGGCCACCTGGTCTTCTCTACACTCCACACCAACAGCGCGCCTGAAACGGTGACCAGGCTCCTCGACATGGGACTGAATCCCCTCAATTTCTCAGACGCCCTTCTGGGGGTTCTGGCGCAGAGACTTGTCAGGAAACTGTGTCCCGGCTGCCGAAAGAAATACAACCCCTCTCCGGAAGAGTTTGAACAAATTAAAACAGAATACGGGTACGCCGATTTCGCGAGACTCGACATCGAATACACCCCCGACATTGTCCTCTACCGTCAATCCAAATGCGAAATGTGCTCAGGAACCGGCTACAAGGGAAGAATGGGGATTCATGAGCTGCTGGAGGGCACGCCGGCCATCAAGAAGCTGATAAGAAAAGAGGCGCCCACAGATGAGATATTCGCGCAGGCGGTTAAAGAAGGCATGACAACGCTCAAACAGGATGGCATCAGCAAGGTCCTGTCGGGTCTCACCGACATGGCAGAGGTGCGCAGGGTGTGTATTAATTGATGGTCCTGCCATGAATTCCGGATTGCAGGCTCCAGGCGAAATCGTATGCCGGCCCCTGGACTGGGCAAACATTCAATCGTCAATCCAGTGAGGTGGTAGAAATGGCGAGGCGGGCCCTGGTTGTAGATGATGATTTTTTCTTTGTCGAATTTCTTCGAGAACTCCTTGAAAACAGGGGCTATCAGGTGACAAAGGCCTATGACGGCAAAGAGGGGTTATCGGCACTCGAAAGAGGACCCTTTGATATTGTCTTCGCAGACTTGATTATGCCCAAGATTGACGGGATCCAATTCATCAGGATTGCCCGCAGGAAATTCGCGGACGTTGCCTTTCAGATTATTGCCGTATCAGGCAGCGTCGTAGAGCAAATGGACCAGTTGACAGATGCCGAGGCCGACTGTTTCATCGCAAAAGGCTCCCTCGAAGCGATGGAAGACCAGATCAACGCACTCCTGGATCAACTGGAAAAAGGGGGGGGCTCGAGCAGGGAAGCGAGAAAGTTCCTCGAGCCGGGCACCATCTATCCACGGCAGGTTACCGGTGAATTGATCGATACGCTCAATTTCCAGAAGGCCGTCATCGAAAGCATCGGTTTCGGCATCGTGGTCGTTGACAGAGACGCACGGGTCATCAGCGCCACGTCGCGGGCCCTCGAAATCCTGAATGCCTCTCCCGGAGATATACTGAACAAGCACATTACCTCTCTCTTTCCCCGGCGCGAGCGTGCATATCTGATTGATGCCCTGAAGGCTGTTGCCCAGAATGTGGGACTCAGGAAGGTGCGTCTCAACGTCGTTGCCGACGCCAAGGATACACGATTGACGGTCTCGCTTCTGAGACTGGGAGGAGATATCGCCGGGTGGATTGTTGCCATGGAGGAGACAGCCGAATGAATCGAACAAGCATAAAAAACAAACTGATCTTGAGCTTTCTCGCCCTGCTCCTGATTGTCATGGTTGTCGTCGGCGCCGCACACCAAATAACGGATAACATCGCGACGGCGTTGGCTGTCTCCGCTGCAGCCGCCCTGGCTGCCGGAATCCTTTTCGGCGGCATTTTTTCAAGATCCATCGTAAGACGATTAAACAGCCTGAGCAGTGTTGCCAGGGAGATCAGCCATGGGGATCTCTCAAAGGAGATCCCCTTCCTGTCCCGGGACGAAATCCGTGACCTGGAAGAGGTCTTTTCCGCAATGGTCGCCGATCTGAGGAATATCATTTCGGAGATAAAAGCTGTCTCCGCCCAGATAGAAAATACCGGCAGGAATCTCAGCGTCCAGACAGAAAAGGTCCTGGCCAACAGCCGGAAAATCGACGAATCCGCTCTGACAATCGCCAGAGGCTCGGAAGCACAGAGCCTCATTGTTCAGAAGACGTCGCTCATCCTGGACAAAAACCTGGAACAGATGAACGAGGCGGCCAGGCAGTCCGCCCAAACCGCGTCCAAGACCAATGACGCACTTCTCAAGACCGAAGCGGGTGAAGCCAATGCCCGCAAGACCCTTCGCTACCTGGAAGATGTCCTCAGGCAGATGGCGGAAAACGCCGAACCCATATACCGTTTGTCCGGAAAGGTGGAAAAAATCAAGATGGTGATGAGCGTCATGGATGAACTCTCCCAGAAAACCGACCTGCTGTCGCTGAATGCCTCCATCGAGGCGACAAGGGCAGGAGAAATGGGAAAAGGATTTGCCCTTGTGGCCAATGAAATACGGAACATGGCCGAGCATTCGAGGGACTCATCCCATGAGATCCGGGCGATTGTGGACGACATCTTCAGGGACAACGAGGCCGTCATTGGCGCCCTTAAAAAGAGTGAAGACCATATCAACAAGGGCCGCCGGGTCATCCACGGCATCGTCGGCACCTTCGGCGATATGCTTTCCGGAGTCAAGGAGATCTCGGCCGGCGTAAAAGAGGTGGGCGATGTCGCCCGAAAACAGATAGAGGAGATGAGGGGATTGCTCGATCAGTTCCAGGAACTCTCCCGGCTCGCCCAGGAAAACTTTGTCTCGACCCAGAAGACCACCATCGGCACGAAAAACCAGAAAGAGGAAATACAGGGAATCGTCAGGGCTTCAAACACATTGAACGCCCTTTCTCAGAAAATGATCCAGACCCAGCAACGATTCAGACTCCGTGGGGCATAAGCCATGGACTGTTTCGTTTTTGAGGCAGCAGGTAAATACCTGGGTATTGAAGCCCGATACATCTACCGGATTGCGGACGAAGTCAGACCGGCCCCTGTTCCCCTCCTCCCCTCCTGTCATGTGGGAATTGTCTACTACAGGGGCGATCTCTATGATGTCGTTGATGCAGGGCGGCTCCTGGGAAAAGAGAGTTCCCTGGGTAAAGGAAACCCGTATGCGATCCTCTTGAAATGGAATCAGCGGAAACTGGGTCTGATCCCGGATCGGATTGTCGGATTGGAATGGATCGATCATACGCGTATCGAAAAGAACGCCTTCACCGGGGACGGACGCACCATTCAAATGATCACGCCCGGGGACATCTGGAAAATCCTCTCGGACCTGCCCTATGGACATTGACAAGTACAGGAAAATTTTCATCCAGGAAGCCGGCAAATATCTGCATGAACTGGACACGAACCTGCTCCGGGTGGAAAAGGATCTCCCGAACCGGGACCTGTGGAGCGAGATCCATGGCAGGATTCATTCCATCAAGGGGATGGCCAGGGCCCTCAGCCTGGATACGGTATCGGGTCTGTGTCATTCCATGGAGGCGTGGTGCAAGGAATTCCAGATGGGGACCATCGGGCCAACGGCTGACGCCGTCCAGGTGATGATGGACAGTACAGAACTGCTCAAGGGACTGGTGGCTGAAACGGCCGGCGGCAGCGCGCACGCCGATGCACGGGAAATCGAGAGAATTACGGCACTGCTTTCAAAAAGCCCGGAAGAACTGGCACACGATACACCGCCTGATAGCCACCCTGTTTCTTCTCCCGCAAGAATCGACCGCATCCCTGTAGAATATTCATTGGTCGAAGAACTCCTTGCCCGTTCCCAGGAGATTATTCTCCTGGAAAAGACCCTTCCCCCCCTTTCTCACGATCAGATATCGTCCGGCCTGAGGAGCTGGATCAATCGTTACATGTCCATGTTGAGAGGGCTTCACTTTCAGCTGGCCCAGCTGAGGCTCATGCCGGTGCATGATTTTGTCTCCCTTTTTGACAGGACGATCCGGGACCTGGCCAGGAAATACGACAGGGAGGTGAAGCTTGAGCTGTCAGGGGGCGAAATCCAGGTAGATATCGGGCTCATGGAGCGCCTGAGAGAGCCCTTTATCCATCTGCTGAGAAACGCCGTTGCCCACGGCATTGAACCTCCCGATGAACGGGAAAGAGAGGGCAAAAACCGCGAAGGAAAGATCGTTCTTGAGGCGGAGAGGAGCGGAGACAGCCTGGTGCTGAAGGTGAGTGACGACGGCAGGGGTATTGATCAAGAGGCCGTCAGGCGCTACCTCAAGGAGACGATGGGCATGTCCGATCAGGAGATAGGGCGCCTGTCCAGCGAACAGATCCTCAATGCCATCGTCCGCGTGGATTACTCTTCCGCAGAGGAGACCACCCAGCTCGCAGGAAGGGGCATCGGGATGGATGTCATCGCGAGGGCCGTCGAATACCTGGGCGGTTCCATTGCCATTGACTCCGAGCCCTCCAAAGGGACCCGGTTTGTCATCCGGCTCCCTCTCTCTCTTTCCATTGTCTACGCGATTGTATTTCGATTGGGGCCCTACACCCTCTCGGTACCCACCGCCCATGTCGCGTCCATTGAAAGGAGACAAGCCGCGTCATCACAGCCGGAGGAGGCCCTTTATGACCTGGCAGACAGACTCGGGATCCATGCCCCCGCGGTGAGACCCACGCACACGATAAAGCTCAGGCGCCGCCCTGTCCAATTTGCCGTTGACGCCATCATCGGCAACATGCCCCTCATGGTCATGCCCCTGGGGGAACTCATGGCCAGGACCGGTTCCTTTGCAGGCGTGGGGATCATGGAAAACGGGGACCTGTCGATCCTTCTGGATATGGAGAAGTTTTAACGCCGCCATTTGGTGAGGCCCTGTGCCGGCCGCTCATCCGGCGTTCCGGGGTGCAGGGGCTGTCTTGTGAAATGCGGGTGCCGGAGGCTCAAGAGATCGCCTTTTCAGAGACAGGGTCAAAAAAATGGAGGTTTTCAAGGCGTGCCTTCAGGATGATCTTTTGGCGCGACCGGACGCGCGTCTGCGCGCTGACCGATGCGATCAGATTGTGCCGGCCAATGGTCACATCCAGATAGATCTGGTTGCCTACCGGCTGTACCACGGACACAGCGGCCTTCATGGCGCCTTTTTCTTCCATGGAACCGGCTGCTGAAAGATCGTCGGGCCGGATCCCTAAAATCACCTCCTTATCCATGTAAGGGGCCAGGACCGAAGCCTTTTCAGACAGTATGGGCAGCGTCAATCCCCTGCCTGTCACCGCCAGGGCATCGCCGGTTCCCCGGATATGTGCGCGTATAAAATTCATGGTTGGCGACCCGATAAAGCTGGCCACAAACCGGTTGACCGGTTTGAAATAGAGTTCCAGCGGCTCGCCCACCTGCTGTATTCTTCCGTCCTTCATGACCACGATGCGATCCCCCATGGTCATGGCCTCGATCTGGTCGTGGGTCACATAGATGCTGGTCCTCTCCATTCTTTCGTGAAGTTTCTTCAGTTCCAGACGCATCTGGATGCGCAGCTTGGCATCCAGGTTGGAGAGCGGCTCATCAAAGAGATAGACCCGCGGAACGCGCACAATGGCCCGGCCCAGTGCAACCCGTTGCCGCTGGCCCCCGGACAGGGCCCTGGGTTTTCGTTTCAGAAACGCATCGATACCCAGGATCTTCGCTGTCTCGTGGACCCTCGATTGGATCTCCTTTTTGGGCGTATTTTTCAGTTTCAGCCCGAAGGCCATATTGTCAAACACGTTCATGTGGGGATACAGGGCATAGTTCTGGAAGACCATGGCCACATCCCGGTCCTTGGGCGCGACGCGGTTCACCAGCCGGTCGCCGATGTAAATCTCTCCCGCTGTGATCTCTTCAAGTCCGGCGATCATCCTCAGGGTCGTGGTTTTTCCACATCCGCTCGGCCCCACGAATACCATGAACTCCCGGTCTTTGATCTCCAGGGAAAAATCTTCCACCGCAATGACCTTGTCAAAACGCTTTTGCACCTTTTTCAGAACGACCTGTGCCATAATCCTCACGAGTGAATCTGGTGTCAAATCTTGCACAGTGAATAACAGGAAAGCTGATAGCTCAAAGGGGGAACCGACCAATCGCTGGCGACGAAGGGGATAGAACTTCAAGTGGCCTTACGTTTGCCTTCACCATACAACGTGTATGCCTGGATATTTCGGGATGACTTTGTCCTTTGAAAGCAGCATCCCCGAGTTTATCCTGACCTGAAGCAAGCCAGACGACAGCGTGGGTGTCCAATAGTATCATCTAAGTTCCTCTGGCCAATCGGAATCCCGGAGAGGAGCAACTGGGTCGCCAACATAGAAAGCACCCTTCAGCATTTGGTCCATCATAAGCGGGTCTCTCTCCTTGTGTGGAATAAGCCTGGCTACCGGCTTATTACCGCGCAAAATGGTCAGAGGTTCTCCGGTTTTCTCCATTCGATCGATACACTCGCCCAAACTGATTTTTTCGTCATCTATTTCTATCATATCTTCCATTTTGATACGCCCCCGTTCTTATTGGCTACGAGAGCCCGCCGAGAGTACAGGTCCAAGCCGCCCAAAAATCCCGCGGACAAATTCCGCTGAACCTGCTGAAGACTCGCCAGTTATCGCGGTATCTCCTTGAACATACTGTATATCCCAAATAATACGCGATGTCAATGGATTGTCAGGGCAAGGGAATATGGTGTTGCATAGTAAATAACAGGGAAGCTGAAAGCTCGAAGCTGAAAGAAACGAAGACTGGGTACTGGGTACTGGGTACTGGGTATGCTGACGGACCAGAGAGTTACTTTGATTTCCTTTGTTCAATGGCCTGGATGAATTTGTTGAGTTTTCGGCCCACTTTATCCGTTCTTGAGATCAACTCGTCGGCGCCGGATGTCAATTCATCGTAGCAATCCTTGGCATATTCAAGCCATTCCAGCGTCTCATCGCAGGACGCCTGGGCAAAAATCAGGAATCGGACATATTCAGCAGATGGCAGCACGCAACACCTGTTCGGCGGTCATTCCATCAGCTCCGCAATGGCGATTAACGACCCCATGAGTAAGGTCTTGCAAAACCATCTCTGCGATGGTAGGAATAGCGTCAAGAATCTCGCTTATCCGGTCCAGTTCTCTGGCCCGGGGGTGCTCAAGGCCGCAAGGCGTCAAGGGCATCTGAATTTGATTCTTCTTGCGCATTTTGGGGTGGCTCCTTTCGCCGTTTGTGTTGTTATTTTAGTTGTTTGCACTTCTTTTATAACAACCTCACGGCTGATTTGTCTACCCTAAAATGCGCTTTTTTTATTGGAATTCCAAAATGTTAAACTTTTATGGATGAACACTAACTATTTCACTAAATCGTCGCTGACAATATTCTGCACTCAGCATCAATTGAACTTGGGTGCCTGATTGCACAGGGTTTCCTCAACATCTTTAAAGAGGGAAAGACCACCATACACCTAGGGTTTAACTATTCTATAATATTGAATAAATACTATTTTTCCGTGCCGCTATTTTCCTAAGAGAACTTCAAGCTTCTGAAGCTTAAAAAAAGGTTGACAAAAAAACTTTTGTCATGCAGGATATAAAACTCAGACCTCAGACAATTAATTTTTTTGTCACAGCGAAGGGTCAAAAATAGGCTTCCTCTATCAAGGGGGACATACGAAGCCTGTGCGCTCCAAGATTTTGAAATATATGTCAACCTGTTGAGAAATTCCTTTGGGGGTGAAATGGTTTCGCGGACTGGAAATTGCGTGTATGAAGTCGAAGACGTTTGGATCCCAACGCAGTGCGGTATGTGCTATGCAGAGTGTGGCATTAAGGTCCGAAGAGTTAATGGGACCGCGATAAAAATCCAAGGCAATGAGGATTCCTGGCTTGGAGCGCGAGGAGGAATGTGTGGAAAGGGTGTTGCAGGTCTTCAATTACTTTATGATCCAAATCGCCTCAACTATCCGCTCAGGAGGACAAATCCTAAGAAGGGACTGAACGAAGATCCCAAATGGAAAAGAATAACCTGGGAAGAAGCACTTGAGGAAATTTCACAAAGACTCAAGAGAATCATGGATGATGATCCCAGGAAGCTCCTGCTCCAGGGCACAACAATAAGATCGATGAGCAACGCCTATGGATTCAAGATGCCAATGAGCGCTATGGTTAAGTCCGAAAAGGGAGTTCCACAGCACTGGTCTAGTGGCGGAGCCCTTCACTGTGGAAACGGAGCGCATCTTGTGGCGGGAATGGTTCACGCATCGTGGTCCATTGTCCCTGATTTCAATTACTGTAATTATGCCATTTACTTCGGCGCCAGCAAGGGGTGTGGGTCCGGCCACTCCGCTGCAGCCACGATACGACTGGCTGCCGAAGCCCGAGCAAGAGGAATGAAGACTGTTGTTTTTGATCCGATATGCAATTTCGCCGGCGGGAAAGCGACGGAATGGATTCCGATGATCCCCGGTACGGACTCTGTTATCGCATTGGCGATGTGCAATATCATTTTGAATGAACTAGAGATATGGGATGCGAAGTACCTTAAATGGAAAACAAACGGGCCTTATCTTATCAAGGAGGATGGAAAATACGTTCGGGATAGGGAGAACGGAAAGCCGCTGATCTGGGATGAAGTGAACAAGAAGGCAACACCCTATGATGACTCAAGTCTGAAGGATCCAGTGCTCAAAGGGACTTTTGAAGTGGATGGGGTCAAGTGCTCGCCTTCATTTTCACTAATAAAAGAACACCTTAAACAATACACCGCGGAGTTCGCTTCACAGCTCTCAACGGTCCCAGTCGCGACAATAAGAAGGATAGCAGAGGAATTCGCCGAAGCAGCCATGGTTGGAGCCACGATAGATATCGAGGGCCACACGCTTCCTTATAGACCCGCATCGGCGGTGATTTTCAGGGGGGGGCAAGGTCACACCAACTCAACACAAACCTGCTTCGCGGTTTCTCTGCTAAACCAGATCTTAGGATCGGCGGATGTTCCGGGTGGCACACTGGGATGGCCACCTCGGTCTAACGGATTCGAGGATACCGGTAAGCCGAGATTCACGCCCGAGGCCGGTGAAGATGGATTTATTGTGACGCGACAATGGCTGATCACTGGCGGCCACAAGCCGTGGCCCGTGCCTGAGCCGAAGAAGCCAGAGGATTTGAGCCTGAGAGAACTGTTTACCATGAATTCTCTGTCCCCAGTCTACGGCTTTTCAGACCAGGAAGAGATCTGGAATAAATTCGGGATCCCATTTAAAATTGAGATGGTAATCGGCCACGGATCCAACGTTATCACGAGTGTCGCGAATCGAGAAATCATCGCCAACAATTACAAGGACATTCCCTTTATCGCCGTTTTTGAACTATTCAATAATGAATTCACGGAAGGTTTCGCGGACATCGTGCTGCCTGATACGAGTTACCTAGAGACATTGACCTGGATAGAGGGATATGGGTTTTTTTTCAATTATCCGTTCGGAACCGAGCCGTGGTGCTTTCACATCTATCAGCCAGTGGTCGAGCCACCCTATGAGCGGCGATATATTTGTGACGTCCTAATGGATATTGCGGAAAGAATAGGAAGACGTGACCGGCTCAATGCTTTCTGGAACGACTTTTTCGGGTTTGAGGATGAATACAGGGTCGCTCCAGAGGAAAAGATTTCTTGGGAAGAACTGGGCGACAGGGCCTTGAAGTCGTTGTTCGGCGTTCAGCATGGCCTCAAATATTTCAAGAAGAAGGGGTTATTCAAGTGGCCTAAAAAGATAGATGAGGTTTATTGGCGCTGGTTCGTAGACGCCAGAGCGCCGATCTATCTGGAGTTTCTGGTCGATATGGGAAACAAGACCAGAGAGATTGTGGAAAAGGCAGGCTTGAACATGGATTTTGAACAGTTCACGCCCCTGATAAGCTGGATGCCGGCCGTACCTCACAAATTGAATGATGAGAGCTATGATTTGTACGCATTTTCTTATCGCGACATTATGCATACGGGCTCAATGACGCCGGAATTGCCTTGGATTGACGAGGCAAGTTCCATGAATCCCTATACATACAACATTACGATGAATTCCGAGACCGCGGCAAATAAAGGATTCAGGGATGGGGATAGTATTTCCATAGAAACCGATAAGGGACGAAAGGTGACCGGAAAACTTAAGACCATGAAAGGGATGCACCCAAAAACAGTCGCCATTGCTGCATGTTCGGGACACTGGGCAAAGGGGCTTCCAATTGCGGAGGGCAAAGGGACGAACTTCGACATACTCCTTGAATTAGACTGGGAGCATATCGATCCCTTAAGCATGAATATGGAAACGTGTACCAGAGCGAAGGTTTCTAGGGGTTAAGATACTATGAGATGGGGAATGGTCATTGACGTGAAGAGGTGTGTGGGTTGCTATGCATGTATGATTACTTGCAAGCAGGAGAACTTTCTTCCACCTCTTTATTTCTGGAGCAGGCTTTTGATTGGGGAAATCGGAGAATACCCATCCGTCAGAAAACTTATATATCCAGTTCAATGCAATCATTGCAAAGATGCGCCTTGCGTTGAAGTATGCCCGACCGGTGCAACTACCAAGAGAGAAGATGGCATCGTATTGATTGATTTCGATCAGTGCATAGGGTGTCGATCTTGTCTGATAGCCTGTCCGTACCAGCAGCGAAGCTACTTCAGCAGCGAAGGTGGTGAGTATTTTCCGGGACAGGGGTTAACGCCCTATGAAAAGCTGGGTAAAACATTGCGTAAATACAAACCTGGCACCGTTTTCAAGTGTGACTTTTGTCGCGAAAGGATTGATTGCGGCCTTGAAATGGGGATGGAACCGGGAGTCGACCCTGAGGCTACCCCTGATTGTGTCCTGGCTTGCCCCGCCAATGCGCGTTACTTCGGAAATCTGGATGACCCCGGTAGTACAACTGTGCATCTCATCAGAGAAAAGAAGGGTGCACCCTTGCATCCAGAATTCGGAACAAAACCATCAATATACTATTTGGACTACTGATAACACAAAAAGATAAGCGAGGGAATCCACCCATAGGTTAGGGTGTCCATCCATTGATCGAGTCTGGGCTGAGGCAAATAACATTTTAGTTTGCTGATAGGGCATGGAGCAAATACGCATACACGGACGGGGAGGGCAGGGAGTAACGCTTCTGGCAGAGATGCTGGCGATGGCCTTTGTGTTTGACGGCAAAGAAAGCACCAGTTTCCCCATTTTCGGGTCAGAAAGGAGGGGAGGTCCTGTCAGCGCCTTTGTCCGCTACGACGAAAACCCTATTCTTGAAAAGACAAAGGTATATGAACCCGATTGCCTGATTCTATTTCATCAGAATCTTATGCTGTCACATGAAATATACGGGGGATTCAAGCCCGGTGGGATCTTTATCATGAACTCACCGGAGCTGTTGCCTGACAGACCCGACAACAGAATCAAAGTATTAGGAACAATCGACGCCGACAAAATCTCGTCTGAGTATTTGGGGAGACAGATTCCCAATACATGTCTTCTGGGGGCGTTTGCATCATGCACGGGCTGGCTGAGCTTGGATGCTATTCTTGCGAGTCTCGAAGAGTATTTCGTCGACGAAGCGTTAACAGCCAATAAAAGATGCGCTCGCAGCGGGTTTGAAAATATTGTGCGCAAGGAATACACAGATGACGGAGTATAGGTTCAAGAACAAATTTGCAACTGGGTGGGTGGAGGTGAATAGCCCACCCTTCGACATGAAGACGGGAGATTGGGGGGAACGAAAGCCAGCCATAGACCATGATACATGCAAGATGTGTGGAATATGTTACATCAATTGCCCTACTGGATGCATTAAATTAGCATCAAATACATTCTATATCGACTACGATTATTGCAAAGGATGTGGGATTTGTAGCTACGAATGCCCTTTAAAAGCTATATCAATGGAATAAGAAGACGGAGTAAATTCGGTTGAGAATACAGAAGTTTGAAAAGAGGAAGACGATCGTCTGCAACGGAAACACGGCGGCGGCACTGGGAGTCATGCTGAGCCAGCCGAATGTGATCGCAATCTATCCGATCACTCCGCAGACGGCCATCTCCGAGGAAATCAGCCGGTATTACGCCGAAGGGCTTTATGCTGGCGAGCTCATTGAGGTTGAAGGCGAGAATTCAGCGATGGGCTCCCTGATTGGAGCAGCTGCCTCCGGGGGAAGAACTTTTACCGCAACCTCATCCTGGGGGCTGATCTTCATGTACGACGGAATGATGATGGCGGCTGGACAGAGGCTTCCCATTGTCATGGTCAACGTAAATAGGGAAACTCCTCATTACATGTCCGTCGCCGTGAGCAGGCAAGACATCATGAGCGTCAGAGATGCCGGTTGGATCCATATTGAAGCAGAAAACTGCCAAGAAATTCTTGACTCAGTGATGTTCGCCTATCGGCTATCCGAGAATCCCGAGATATCACTTCCCACAGTTATAAGTTATGACGGCTTCTACCTTTCCCATCTTACCGAGAAGGTAGTTATTCCATCCCAGAAGGAAGCTATCTGTTTTCTGAGAGACCCAGAAGAACAGGAACGAACACGGATGGAATCAGAGGCAGCGATGTCCTTTTTTACATCTTGTACCGGATTTGGGGATCTGCTTACCGAATATAGATTCCAGCATGTCAAAGCATTGAGCAATGTTCTGCTAAAATTTGAACCAACGCGGGCGGAATTCGAGAGTTGTTTCGGCCGGGCGTATGAGGATGCCGTTGTTCCCTATAACATGAATGATGCGGAATATGTTCTAATTTCCATGGGCAGCGCAACAGGGGCTGCGAGAGTTGCTGTCAAGAAAAAGAGGGCTGAAGGGGTCCGGGTCGGGCTTATAAGGATAAAACTTTTCCAACCCTTTCCCGCAGAACTGGTCACTATTTATCTTAGAGACAAGATTGCTGTAGGCGTCTTGGAACGCAGCGTAGCTTTCCAGCAAAACGGCGGACATCTTTCCCAATTGGTGAGATCCCTCGACATCGGAAAGGAAGTACGCATCCTGGATTTCATATTAGGTCTTGGCAGCCAGGATGTGACTCCGGCACGCATTGAAGATGTCATTGATATCATTATGAGCCGCCATTCCAATTCGCACGATAGGGATGTCTTCTGGATGGACCTGGAGCGAGTGCCTGATTTGAGCGAGCCAGGTTCAGTGAGGGAATGATGGCGAAACCCATCGCAAAACAAGTTCTATCGGTGGTCACGAGCAAAAAATCGGCTTCGATTCTTTCCTCCTTTGTAGATGATGACCTACTTGCTCCGGGCGTGCCCTTATGTCCAGGCTGCTCGGTGGAACTGGCCCTGAGATTTATGCTAAGAATCATGGGCAGTGAGACCATTCTATTCACGACTCCGGGATGCGCTGCCTCGGCCATTGTGACAAAAGGCCTTGCACCTACCGTTAAGGCTCGAACATTCGGATGTCTTCTTACAAATGTTCCCGCAGTGATGACCGGAGTGCGGAGGTTTTTTAGCAACAAAGGTAAATCAGTCCGCTGTGTGGCCTTTGTCGGTGACGGATGTACCGCAGATGTCGGTTTCCAGCCACTTTCGGGAGCTGCAGAAAGAAACGAGAACATCATCTATATCTGCTACGACAACGAAGCCTATATGAATACAGGCATACAGAGGAGTGGCACTACGCCTAGACAGGCATGGACGACGACTACGCCACTTGGTGGTATCCATAAGGGAAAGAAGAATGAATCAAAAAACATGCCGCTGATCATGGCATGCCACGGTATTTCATACGTTGCCACAGCCACCGTTGGGTTTCTCGGCGACTTCGCAAGAAAGCTCGAAAGAGCCAAGAGTGAAAGAAACGGGATGTCCTACATCCATCTCCTGACTCCCTGCCCGTTGGGTTGGAAAATGGCGGCAGATAAAGTTCTTGAAATCAGCAGGCTTGCTGTGGAATCGAACTATTTTCCGTTGTGGGAGATGGACAGAGGCGTTTTTCGGCTGACGCGTGAAAGGGGCAAGACAGTCCCGCTGGAGACATTTGTGAAGCAGCAGGGAAGATTCAAGCATCTTACAAGTAAGGGGCTTGAGGAGCTTCAGCGGACGGTAAGCAAGAGATATGCAATTCTTAAAGGCCTTGCCCCACTCACGACAACAGCAAGTAAAAGCGCTCTCGAATGAGATAGGCGCAGGACGTTTCTAGACGAAAGTGATGGCTTTAGAAAGTTAGGCCTTTTTTCGAAGCTCGGAAGCAGAACATCGAGAAAGAAAAGTATCCAAACTTTCATCACAAAGAGAGGCTTAAGGGAATGTTCAAAGATCTAAGAGAGTTTCTGGCGGTTTTGGAACAGCAGGACGATTTGGTTCGAATTGAAAAGGAAATCAGGGAACCGCATGAGATCTTCTGTATTATCTGGGAACTCAATAATAAGCAAGGGCCTGCGGTCATATTTGAAAACGTATACGGATATTCATGCCCCGTAGTGGCCAATATTTTTGGCTCGATGGATCGTTTTGCCCTTGCTGCAGGATTTCCTCAAGGATTGAGGCCGAGAGAATATCGCGATTTTTATCGGGGTATCCTCAATAACCGAAATAAGTGGACCTCGCCCAATCGGGTCCAGAGTGGACCATGCAAAGAGGTAATTCTCATGGGCGAGGCGGTGGATCTAAACAAGTTGCCAATTTTACAGACCCATCCAAAGGATGGCGGCAGGTACATCACGATGCCGACGGTGATCACCAAGGATGACAAGTTTGGCGTCAATGCAGGTATCTATAGGATGATGCTCCACGATTCGAGAACTACGGGGATGCTGTGTATCATCTTCCAGGATATAGGGAAGCATCTGGGAAGGGCCATGGCCGCGGGGAAAGAAAGCATTGAATGCGCTGTTGCCATCGGAGCGAATCCAGAAGTCTACCTTGCTGCGGCATCGAAATTATCCGTTTATGACAGCGAACTTAATTTTGCTTCAGCGTTTCGCGAGGGTATACCCATCGATGTGGTTCAATGTGAAGCGGTGAATATTGAGGTCCCCGCATATTCGGAGATAGTGCTCGAAGGGGAGATATCCGTGCGCGAACGGATGCAGGAGGGACCCTACGGGGAATGGTCGGGCTATTTTGAAGAGGAAATGATGGCTTCTGTATTCAGGGTGAAGTGTGTGACGCACCGGGCGAACCCGATGTATCTCATGACCACTGAAGGCCACTATGCTAATGATGACGGCATCATGAGAATGATATCCCAGATAGTCACCTTTACTGACAGTGCCACTAAATCAATTACCGGATGTGTTGATGCGTGGATACCACAGAGTGGAAGGAACTTAGTCACGGTCATTGCCATTCGTAAACGGTATCCTGGATGGGGAAAAACAGCCATCTACCAAGCTTTCAGCCTTCCGTTTATCGCTTCCTCATCTAATTGTGTCATAGTTGTTGATGATGACATAGACCCTAGCAATCTAGACGAAGTCATATGGGCCATTGGAACCCGCGTCGATCCCGCCAGTGACATTATTACGACGCCTCACATAGGCGTTTATCCATTAAATCCGGCGGCTGCCAGTCGCCCGAGTGTATTTGAAGGAACGGGATCTACGGATTTCTCTTTCTGTTCAAAGATGGGAATTGATGCAACACTCAAATTTCCGGGAGAAGACGGCAGGACCAGGCGTAACATTTCTGTTGTGAAGCCGGACGAAGAAATGATGGCTCATGTCCGAAAAAATTGGCGGCTATATGGCTTTGAGTAGGTCGTCGCAATTTCCAGGAGACTTATAGGTGCCTGGAATAACGGTGAGCGCCTGGAAAGAAAGGCTTATCGATGCGGGCAGGAAAGGATGACAATTGTTTGGGGTGATTTCATGAAAGATCTTCATTATGACTGGATGACGACCTACACTCCCCAAAGGGAATGGATCGAGGGGACTGGAAAGGCCCTTTGGCTTGCTTTTTTCTTCTCCGAAATCGGAGCCGGCCTTTATCTTCTCGCACTATTCGAGGGTCAACCATCAGGTATGGTGTTAGGGTGGCTGTTAGTCGTGCCGGTGGGCGGGTCTCTTCATATGGCGTATCTCGGTCGGCCCATGAAGGCATGGCGGGCAATCCTTCGGCCCGGCGCGTCTGAGTTGTCCCGAGGGATCATCACTATCATTCTGTTTGCCGCCTTCGGTGCCCTTCAGTTGGCGCCCACGCTTCCTTTCATGGAAGATCTTCCATGGAGCTCTCATTCGGTATTTTTCATGGCCGTGATGGGGATACTGTCCCTCTTGACGATGATGCATGGCTTCATGGTTCTGAGTTCGATCACCGCGGTTCCTTTCTGGAACACAGCTACACTTGTAGTGTTCTCGATAACCTCCGGGATGTGGGTTGGAAGTCAGCTTGCCATCGGCACGGTTTTGTTATTCGATGGCGCCGGTCAAGTTAGCTATTTTGAAACCTGGAGCCGGGGTTTATTACTGGCCAACCTGTTTGCTATAGCCGTGTTTGTTTGGGATTCCAAACATGGCTCTGAAGCCAAGCGAACCTCACTGAGAAGCCTTTTCCAAGGGAGAATGAACATACTATTATGCGTCGTAGGTGTGGGCGTCGGGCTCGGCGTTCCCATGATAATCACCATGGTTGGTATTTATTATGAGCTAAGTACGAGTTTCCTTGTAGTGAGAATCTTGTGTGCCGTTGTTGGTGATGCAGCCCTGCGGTACGGTATTCTGAAGGGAGGATTGTATACGCCGCTCATATCCAGATGACGCGGGAAGAAAAAGGAAGGAGGGGTCATTTGAAGGGAGCCTTGGAGGGAATTAGAGTGCTTGATTTTTCCGCTTTTGCGGCTGGCCCTTACTGCGCCATGCTCATGGGCGATATGGGAGCTGAGGTCATAAGAGTTGAAAGCCCTGCCGGAGGGATTGATCGAAAAGTCGGACAACTGGACTCCAAAGGAGAGAGCCTAGTCTTCAAGACGACAGCCAGAAACAAAAAGGGCATTACCCTGGATATCCGTGAGCCGGAATCCGACGATATGATCATGCATCTAGTGTCAAACAGTGATGTGGTGATTCACAACGCGCTGACCGGTACACGTAGCGGGAAAAAACTGGCCTACTCTCGGCTAAAGAAACATAATCCCAGGATAATCGTTGGGATTGTGTCGGGGTATGGTCCAAGCGGTCCTGACGCCGAGCTGCCGTGTCTGGATCCTGTGGCGCAGGCCTATTCGGGTCAAATGTGGATTCAAGGTTTTCGGGGGCATCCGCCGCTTCAAGCTGGCCCTAGATATGTGGATTTTTGTACGGGGGCAAATCTCGCCTTTGCTATAATGGTTGCGCTTTATCATAGGGAGCGGACAGGAGTAGGCCAGATGATCGATATCGCACTATCCGATATGGCGGTCGCCCTTGTACAACAAACCTCGGCGCTGCTGTTATATATGATGAATGGTGAATTGAGACATCAGGTTGGAAACTATGGCTTCAGTTCATATATGGATTGCTGCCTATCTAAAGACGAACAATGGGTCTATATGGCACCACTTGCAGACAATCAATGGCGGAAATTTGTTGAAGCGATAGGCAGGAGTGACATGGCATCGGATCCTAGGTTTTCGAGTGATATGCTTCGGTGGCACCACCGTGATATAATACATGAAATAGTCAGTGAATGGGTCGCCTCAAGGACGGCGGTTGACGTGATCCAGAAGCTTGAAAGGGCGCGTGTTGTAGTGGGAAAAGTCAATACAGTCGCCGAAATGGTGCAGGACCCGAGGCTGGAACAAAGAGAGATGATCGTTTATTTGGAGCACCCTGGATTGGGCCAAATTCCCATTCCGGGAATTGTTCCCAAATTGTCGGAAACGCCGGGAAAGGTAGAAAAGCGTGCCCCTACCGTCGGTGAGCACAATGAGAATATCTATAGGGGACTGCTGGGATTGAGCGAGAGGGTATTCCTAGAAGCAAAAAACAAGGGTGTAATTTGAAATGTAGACAGATCTGCTAAGCATAATTTGGCGACACCTGTCCATTAAATCAACGGCGCGGCTGGCGTAGTCATGGCTAACTTCTAAAAAGGGCAACCCCTGGGGCGAAGCAAAAATAGGGTCGACAGGCCTTGTATGTGATGAGTGGGCAACTCCGTCATGGTTCCTTCTCTTATAGTTGCCTCGGGCTCAGATAAAGGGTAGCGGATGAGCTAAGACGGGAGTCGGGTGCCTTTTCATTTCGGGATTTCTCGTCAACCATCAGAGGTGTGAAACCGTTTGGTTTTTGTGGCCAGTAGAGGGAATGGCCTTTTAGTATCGGTATCTATGGATAATCCATTCTGTGAGCGAAGAGCTACTCTTTACTAAGTAGGAGGATTTTCAATGGCTGATATCATCAAAAGGGCTATGTGTCGATGGTGCCATTCACAATGCCGGGTAGCGGTGAGTACAAGAGATGGAAGACTTCTTAGTATTGACGAGGACGAAACAGACCCAAGACGGGAGATGATTTTCCCATCTACCAGGGCTTGCCCCCGGCTTCGAGCTGCCAAGGAATTCGTTTACCATGCCGACCGGGTTCGATTCCCTCTAAAGAGAAAAGGAGAACGAGGCGAGAACAAATGGGAAAGGGTCGAATGGGCCCAGGCCTTAGACGACATTGCCAAAAAGCTGGAACTCATCAAACAGTCATACGGACCGGAGTCTGTTATGGTGACTTCCGGTACAGGGAGGACCATGTTGTGGCCACGGCTTCGTTTCATGAACCTTTTTGGTTCTCCCAATGCCGTCGGTCAGGGTACCATCTGCTATGCCCCCGTTCTTACTTGCGCCTCCGCCATAATGGGTTGGAATCTCGCTCACAGGACCAGCCTGGTGATTTCCCCCGAATGCAAGTCCGTCTTTCTCGTGGGGATTAATCCCGCCCAGGCCTATCAGCGGCTGTGGAAGTCGGTCCGGGATGCCAAAAAGCGAGGGGTGAAATTCGTTGTGGCCGACCCCCAACTTACAGAAATGGCCGAGTTGGCGGATATCTGGCTTCAACTGAGGCCAGGAACGGATACGGCTATGCTCTTGGGTATGATCCATGTAGTTATTGAGGATCGGCTCTACGATGAGGACTTTGTGCGGAAATGGTGTTACGGCTTCGAGGAACTTGTGGACCGCGCAAGGGAATATCCTATTGAGAGGGTCGCTGAGATCACAGGTGTTTCTTCTGGAACGATAAGGCAGGCTGCAGTAATGCTGGGGAAAGAAAAACCTGGGATAAGTGTCCATGGGATGGGGCTTGAGCAGCTCGAAAGCCAGCAGGATTCCATCCAGGCGCGCCTCATTCTCGGGGCTATACTTGGAAATCTGGATGTCGAGGGAGGCGACTACATAGGGGGGCCACCTGAGTGTGTCACCGGAGAGCAGCTCGAACTCTCTGAAAAACTCTCACCCGAACAGAAAATGAAACAAATTGGGGCGAATCGTTTCAAGCTTCTTTCCTGGCCCGGCCGCGAACTGATTTCGAAACACGTTAAAGACTTCTGGGGGAAAGAGAGTGTCCTGCGCTCTTACGCCCATTTCCCCTCGGTTTTAAGAGCTATTATTAAGGGAGAGCCCTATCCGGTGCGGGCTTCCATAACGACGTTCAGCAATCCTATGGTCACTCAGCCCAATACAAAATTGGTCTATAAAGCCCTCAAGGCACTGGATCTGTATGTTGTGAACGACTTTTGGTTGACGCCCAGCGCTTTACTGGCCGACTATGTTCTTCCCACGGCTTGCTGGCTGGAGAGGCCCCAGGCCGAGCCTGTTCTGGCTGACAACAGAATCATGGCGGGCGAGCGGGCTTTGCCAGCGGTCATGCCAGGCGAGTATGAATACTGGACCGATTACGAATTTTTCCGCGGTTTGGGTGTAAGGTTGGGGCAGGAGGAGTACTGGCCCTGGAAAACTGATGAAGAGGTCCATGACTACAGACTCGCTCCACTCGGTATGAACCTGGAGACCTTTATGAGGGAAAAGGACGGTGTACACTTCCCTCCCAAAGAGTACAGGAAGCATGAAAACATGGGCGGCTTTGGCACACCAACAGGAAAAGTGGAACTCTCCTCAACAATTTTGAAAATGTTGGGTTACGATCCTCTACCAAAATACCAGGAGCCCAAGGAAAGTCCAGTGAGTCTGCATCGAGAAGCGCGAGAATATCCTCTGATGCTCATCACGGGCGGGCGGTTTCAGCCTTACTTTCACTCTGAACATCGTCAGACCGAATCCATACGAAGGAGGCGCCCTGAGCCGAGAGTCCGGATTCACCCGCAAACAGCTGAGAGTCTCGGTATTAATGATGATGACTGGGTATGGATTGAAACAATGCGAGGGCGGATCAGACAGAGGTGTCACATTTTTGCCGGCATCTCCCAGGACGTAATTCACTGTGAGCATGGGTGGTGGTTTCCCGAGCTGCCGGAGGAAGAACCTTGGCTTGGCGGGGTCTGGGAGTCCAATGTCAACGTTCTGATGGATGATGAACCGGATCATTGTGATCCAAAAAGCGGGGGTTGGCCACTTAAGTCCGCCATCTGTCGCGTATACAAATGCCGTATGTATGGTTCGGTTGGAAGGAGTCAGGAGGCATGATCTAAGAAAGGGGGTGATGTCTCAATCATCGATCCATTTTGATTCGTGGTGCAAGGTGTAAACCTTTAAAAATTTTTCTCAAGGGGGTGAACAAATGAGGACTAAGACAATCATCGTCACATTGGTATCTGTATTCGTTTTTACCATGGGTCTGTCTCACTCAGTTGCCCTGGCAGAAACAATAACCCTAAAGGCTATCACAACGTCAAAGGTGAAGAGCGACTTCAATACCATGTTTTTCAAATGGATTGAGATTGTTAACAAAGAGGCTGCAGGAAAACTCCACATCAACTTGATAGGAGGTCCGGAGGCCATTCCGTCGTTCGACCAGTTCGAGGCCGTGCGTAGCGGGGTCGTCGATATCTGCCGGCTTAAGGGAACCTATATCACTCCGGTGGTTCCCGAAGAGTACTCCTTAATATTATCCGAACTGACACCCCAGGAAGAAAGAGAAATCGGTTACTTCGATTTCATGGCCGGATTATTGGAAAAGGTAAATTTGAAGTATCTGGGAAGAATCAATTTCGGCGTCCCATTTTTCCTTTGGACAAACAAGGAAATCAAAGACCCAAGGACGGATTTCAAGGGGCTCAGTATGCGTAGCGCAGTGGTCTATGATCCATTGTATAAGAAGCTGGGTGTCACCCCTGTAACCATGGAATTCACGGAATGCTACACAGGCTTGGAGCGCGGCATCATCCAGGGCTATGGGTGGCCAGCATTCATCACGGATTTCGGCTGGGAAGCCGCCACGAAATATTGTATAAACCACCCTTTCTATGACCTCGACGTTCAGACCGTTATGAACCTGGACACGTGGAAAAAGCTTCCTAAGGATCTCCAAGAGCTTTTGGCCAGAACCGCAAGAGAGATTGAGCCGGAGATGATGGCCTACGGCGAGAAGTATACGAAATTGAAGCTGGAGAAGGCCTTTGCGGCGGGTGTAAAACCCATCGTTTTCTCTCCCGCGGATGCGAAATGGTATCTGGATACAGCCTATGAGGCAGGCTGGGCTGAAGTCCAGAAAAAATGCCCTCAGAGTTATGAAAAGCTGAAAAAGATGCTGAAGAAATAGCTGGGCTGGCGAACTGACGGGGAGGCAGGGATAGAGGCTTCGTCTGACCTGTCTCTGCTTCTCAATCTCGGGGAGGGCTGGTCCCTCCGAGTTTTTCCAGAAAGCAATAAAAAAGGGCCGCCTGATGAACCACATTGTTCGCTTACAACGAGTCTTTGATCGAGTGATTGATGGATGCGCCATCGTGGCTGCGCTTATATTGGTTTTCGTGTGGGCGAGTATCTGTTTCAATGTGGGGATGCGTTATATGATTAACAGGCCACAGGTCTGGGTCATAGAACTATGCGAGTATAGCATCCTCTATATGACCTTTCTCGGTGCAGCGTGGCTCCACAAGAAGGGGGGACACGTACAGGTCGACTGGATGGTCGGATCGCTGCCTCCCAAGTACACAGAATTGCTGAATCTGGTTACTTCCTACATCGGGACTGCTCTTTTTCTGATTATAACATGGTATGGCGTGGAAACGACCTGGAGCCATTTTGTGCGGGGGACCTACAGAATAACGCTTTTGGAAACTCCCATGTATCTCATTCTCGGGATCATACCGATAGGGAGTTTCCTGCTGGCGGTTCAGTTTGTTTTCAGCGGCCAAGAGCATCTAAGGCAGTGGCGCGCCCTGAGGCATGGGCCGCGAGGGTAAAACTGGCCTATCCAAAGGTCTTTGAATCTTCGCCTTCAATATGCAGCAATGGTCCAAGAGAATTTGGGCCGAGGCCGTTAAAAATCTGGTTTTGGAGGTCGTTCAGGCATGGATTGGTGGCTTTCGCTATCATTGTTCATCGGATCCCTGGTTTTCATGTTCGCCACCGGATTCCCTGTGGCATTCTGTTTTTTGCTGCTGACCTTGTTTGGGGCGGTTTTCGTTTGGGGCGGCGAGGCCGGGCTGCACCAGTACATCCTTAACATGTTCAGTTCCGTTTCAAAATTCAGCTTACTGCCCATTCCGATGTTTGTCTTTCTGGGAGAGCTGCTTTTTCAAGCGGGCATAGGCTCGAAGATGCTGGATGTCCTCGACAAGTGGTTCGGTCGATTCCCAGGAAGACTCAGTCTGTTGACGGTTGGAGGGTCAACCACTTTCTCGGCTCTAAGCGGGTCGACCCTGGCAACTACGGCGATGATGGGCTCCTTAATGCTGCCGGACATGTTGCGACGCGGCTACAAAAAACCCATGAGCATTGGACCCATCGTGGGAGGTGGGGGGCTGGCGATGATCATCCCACCATCTGCCATTGCGGTATTTCTGGCAAGTGTGGGAGACATCTCCGTGGGAAAACTCCTCATCGCGGGCATCATCCCCGGTTTGATCATGGCCTCGTTCTATTCGGGCTATGTGATGATAAGATGTCTGATCCAGCCCGATCTGGCACCCGCTTACGATGTGGCTCCCATGGCGACCAGGGAGAAAATCGTGGCGACGGTTAAATATGTGTTGCCCGCGGGTTTGATTGTGATCATGATCCTCGGATTTATCTTCGCGGGGATTGCAACACCTACCGAGTCCGCCGCAACGGGTGTCCTGGGGGCTATCATCATTGCTGCATGCTATGGCAAGCTCACGTGGAGGGTGGTAAAAAAGTCACTGGAAGGGGCACTCAAAATCACTGTCATGTCTTTCATGATCGTGGCGGGGGCAAAGACATTCAGCCAGATCTTAGTATTTACAGGAGCAACCCGTGGGTTGACAGAATTGGCGCTGAATCTCCCTGTCCCACCCATTGTCACGGTCATAGGAATGCAGTTGATTGTCATCCTAATGGGATGCTTCCTGGATGTGTTTGGGATCATCATGATGACGCTTCCCATCTATCTGCCCGTTATCATCAGCCTGGGTTACGATCCGGTGTGGTACGGGCTGCTGATGCTCATCAATATCCAGATGGCACTCTCCACCCCACCGTTCGGTATTCTGCTGTTCATCATAAAGGGGGTGGCTCCCCCTGACGTCACCATGGTGGACATTTACAAGGCCTGTTTTCCATTTCTTCTTTGCGATACGGCCTCAATGTCCCTGTGCCTAGTGTTTCCATCAATCGTTCTCTGGCTTCCAAACATGATGTGAACGCCGAAGTCTGTCTGGACTGACCGACCTGTTCCAGAAATTCCGATGACAAAACAAGAAGCAGCCGTCAGTCTGAACCTGACGGTTCCTTATTCATCATCTGACTTGGATTTATCGGTTGACGTGGGTTCGAATGCTGCGGGATGGGTCTAGCGAATGGCACCCGCTTTAAGCCGAAGGTACTTCCTTTCCAATTCGAGGAGTGTATCGTTGATATGAGAAATATGCTTTAAGGTGACTTCCATAGCTTTGTCGGAATCATGTTCTCTCAGTGCCGTCAAAATCTCACGATGCTCGCCCTGCCGGTGAATAATGTGGCTCAGAGGTTTGATCGTTCTTACGAATTCTTCGGTAAAGCTCATAATGACATCCATTAAGGTCGCATAGAAAAGGTTACCACAGGCCCTGCCTACCCTTTTGTGAAAAAGCGTGTTTAAAGTTATGATCTTTTCCTTGTCTTTTGTCTGCTCGTAGGCCAAGATAGAATCTTCCAGAGCGTCAAGGTCACCTTCAGTGCAATTGAGGGCGGCAAGCCTGCTTACTTCTGGTTCGAGGTAGTTCCTGGCTGCAGCAAGATCATTCATGGCGATTTTTCTTGCGAAAATCAGGTCAGATAGGTTTTCACAGATAGTCGATTGATTGAGCTCTCTGACGTAAATCCCCCCCTTGGCACCACGTCGGATCTCAACAAACCCCCGGGATTGCAAAGAGCGAGTCGCCTCCCTCACCACAGATCTGCTTACCCCGAGTTGAGTGGAAAGTTCAACTTCATTGGGAAGCGCTTCTCCCTCTCTGTAGATTCCAGACAAAATGGAATCCTTGACCAGGTTCGCGACTTCTTCGTACAGACTCTGTTTCTTCCTTATATTGTTGAACTTTGTCTTCATGACGGTGTATAGGACCTCCGTATGCAAAATGTCCGTTATTACCTCAGACGCAGGGAAAAGGTTTATGTTGTTATTATAACCTAATGCTGGATGAATAGGTATGAAGAAATTCATTGTGGCGTTGGATGAGAATGAACGGCGCCATTTTAGCGCCCCAAATTTGATAAGTCCGTAAAAAGTAAGGTGTTTGAAGTAATTGAAATAATTAGAAATAGATACATTTTTTGCTTGCTTTTGGCTTTACATTTTGGTATAAAAAAGGCCAGATGATCAACCAAAATGTAGGGGAAAAGCATGATACATATTAAGAACCATAGGCAGAAGGATCTTTTCGATCCATGGCGTTTTCTCAGTCCCAAACGTCGCGAGCTACTGGATCAGTCCTGGGCCGATCTATTTCAAAAAGAACTCCTTTGTGAGCTTCCCGTTGGTGAAGTGAGTTCGTTCTTCAATGATGATTTTGGCCGCCCTACAAAAGAACTGCACACGGTGCTTGGCGCTCTGCTCCTTCAGCAGACATTCGATCTGACGGATGATGAAACAGTGAATCAGTTAGCCTTTAACATCCAGTGGCATTATGCGCTGAATATCACCGAGGAGTCGGATTCAGCAAAGTATATATGTCCAAAAACCTTATGGAATATGCGGAGCATCGTTGTTGATAATGATCTGGACGCAACTGTTTTCGACCGTATTGCCGATAAGCTGGCAAAGGTTTTCAAAGTTGATACGGCCAACCAACGGATTGATTCGGTTCACATTAAATCCAATATGCGACGCTTGGGTAGAATTGGTATTTTCACCTCAAGCATCAATAAGTTTCTGGTTAACCTCAAGCGAGGGCGCCAAGAGTTATTCG